>Ga0265293_10006640_pt1 | contig 18356 bp, 22 predicted proteins | sample Munlanlewell138R_FD_192505 | JGI IMG/M metagenome (GOLD analysis project Ga0265293, IMG submission 192505) | Leachate microbial communities from a municipal landfill in Southern Ontario, Canada - Leachate well 138R | ecosystem: Engineered > Solid waste > Landfill > Unclassified | place: Canada...
GTTCATTAGACTGTTGAACACCCATTAATCTCGGATAAACTTGCTCTAATTGGAAAAGCAAACTCCTTTTATTTACACAATCTTGAATTGTCACAGCTGAGCTAACTTTTTCTCCTATTGGATCGGGCGTCCAAATCATCTCCTGATAAAAAGGGCAGTCTTTAAAATCCAATTCTTTTGTTAAAAGTTCTTTCATAAGAAGATAAAACCAACAATTTCCTTTTTTACACGTGCTCTCCATTTCCCCTCTCCTTTTTAATGCCTATAATTTTATACAAATAATCCCCACGTTGGCTAAAGGCCTATAGGTACTAGGTGTTCCACTAGCAGATGTATCTTGATTTCCACCAGGATTGGTTGCGCTAGTACCTCCAGACTGGGTATTACCTGGTCCTCCAGACTGGGTACTACCTGAACCCCCAAAACCTGTTGATCCAGTAGTGGTTCCACCGCTAACCTTTGAGGTATATAAGTCTTGTGTTACTCCTATAGAATCCCCACCTCTTGAAAATAGCTGTTTTGCAGCATTCGTTATCTGTGTAGGGTATGAATCGGAAGCAACAATTAAGGAACCACCTGAATCAAAATATCGACAATCAGTTGTAAAACCTCGGTAATCAAACCATTGGTGGTTATGGGAGCCAATTGATAATGTCCCACCGGTATGGGTATGATCATTTATTCCATGGGTATGATTATTTATTCCATGGGTATGATTATTTATTCCATGGACATGAGCAACACTTTGATGTTTATGAGGGGACTGTGTCCAGGTACCGCTAGCTACTCCACCAGTCGTGTATATACCAGTACTCCCTCTAACAGCCAATAAAGAATCTCCAACACCTGATACAATTTGCCATCCTGGTAGAGCAGTATTGGCATAAAACCACATTTTAGCACCGACAGGCATTAGTCTTGAATCATTGCCTGCGCACACTGTGCCTACACCAGTTCCTATGTTGTAATCAGTTAGGATATGACTCAGGGCATTGACCAAAAAAGTCAAATTCGTATCAGGCATATCAAAGCCTTTTTTGACCATCATATCAGCAATAGCCTTACTCATCAAAGAGCACTGATAAAATAATTTATTTGCAAGTTCTGAAGGAAGTATCTGCCCTACTGGGGCTCCCTCACTTCGCATTATATTATTTTCATAGCCTGAATCTGTTAACTGATTATTCTTACTTGGGTTCCATAATAAAAAATTTGTTGTTGCCATATAACTTCCTCCTATACAAAATGGCCTTTATCAAAACCAGCAACATAATCATCATCCCTATCAAAGCCAAAAAATGGTAGTAACCCATAATAGTAATTATACTGCACTCCTTGCGGTCTGGGAACAATATATTCATTTAAAATTAAATTGATTACTGTATTGCTTAACTTACCTGTTATTGTTACGTTAACTGACATATCCTGGTTATCTTGAATAATAATTTTCCCACCTGGAAATAAATCCCCCCAAGCTCTTTGAAGACTTTGGGCTTTCCCGTCCCAAGTATTTACAACCATTTTATTCTTCAATAAAACTCTATAATCTGTATCTGAAAGTGTCACCCATTGAGCCTCTGTAGGAGGACTCGTAAGAGGATTTTCTTTAAAATAAACCCTTCTTTCTTGCCCTATTAATTCTCCTAATCTGTCCAATTGTTTTCCTACAGCGCACTCAAATGTATAAAAATCAAATGGAGCTTCACCTTGTTTAATTGTTAATGCGTCATCAGTGTAAGAAGTTTGGGGATCAACTAATAATTTAAAAGAAAAATAGTAAATGAGGCTTTGTGCCAATTCTCTAATATCTTCAGTAATATCTAAAAACCCTTTTATCCAATTTAAAAATTTAGGAGATGTTTGATATTGACTGGTTATTAATTTAATATAAATTTCAGTTGTTGGTTGATATGCACCTAATAAATCTCTTCCTTGTGGAATAATAAGAGGATTATGTACTACTAAAGAACAGTAAGTGGTAAAAATATTCCCAAAGTTAGCAATTACTATATCTTTTCCGGTTGCTTGTGTCCATAATAATCCCGGTGTACTTTCATCAAAATATGCTATATCAGGAGAACCATTTAAACTCCATTCAACTATATTAGTAACATCCCTATAGGTTCCATCCCCTAATCTTAAAATGGCGTTATATTGGACGATATCTCCTAAATAAAGGATGGAATCATCTGGATATACAATTAATTCAACAAGATTTAAATCATAAGTAACCCTGTCTACGCTGTTGGATTCTTCAGTAAAGGTCTTTTCAAAAAGTTCTCCAAGATTCCAAACTGTATACCTATCCTTAAATATAGGACCTTCTCTATTTTCAAAAAAAGTTGGCATATTATTTATACCTCAGAAACAGTGATTAATTCTAAAGTAGTGCTAACCACTTGTTTATATTCAACTTCAATATCTTCCTCCCCCATTGGAGAAGGAGCCACCCCTATTTCAATTAAGCGAACTGAAAAAGTTGGATTTGTCTTATCTACCATCGTATCAACAATGGCGTAATTAATTGATGACACAACTAAAGTCTCTCCAATATCTAAGCTATTAATATAAGTATTAACAGCATCCTTTATCTCATCAAGCATCTCAGCAGCGTATCCCATAAGAGGATGGATTTCAATATTAACGTATATGGGGACATACTCTGGTCTATAAAATCTAATTGGAGTTACTGTGCCATACTCCTCCTCCTCTATTTCTGTAATAATATCTCCATTTGTATAACACCCTAAACCTCTATTATTATAGATAATTTCTGCAATCTCTTCTATGACACCACCTTCAACAACAGCAGTTATAGAATGTTCTGGGGCACCTTCAAATGGAACTCCTGGAATACCATAAGTTGTGAAGTTTGTTGCATTTTCATATATAACATGTCTTGTTACACCATCCAAAGAAGCAATGCCAGCATAGGTTCCATCCAATATTGTTTGAGATGGTAAAGAAACACTAGCTGCCTGTCTTTCTCTTAATGTTGCATCTGTTTCTACTGGGGAACCTTCCACAGCAGCAACTAAATTAGTAACATCTGTCCAACCTCTAACAGGAGTGTCAATTGTTGATATATCTCCGGGTAATGCAGATATATCTCCTATTGTTTGACAAGTAGCTGTTACTGTAAGCTTATAAATGGCACCAGATTTTTGTAAGGTTATTGGAGATGGTAAAGACCATTTATAACCTGCACTATCTAAAACAATACCATTTATTATTGTTGCTGAGGTATTTCCAGTTAGAACAACATCACAAGTTGAATAACTAGCTGGCCTTCTTTGCACACCATTTATTTGAACAATGCTTGATAAACCATTGCCAATCGCTGTAACAGGGCTAGTCTGATTATATGCCAATTGAATAGCCTGCATTGCCTCATAAAGGGCAAGTGATTCCACCGATATCATTTGAAAATCTATAGAATCGTTCCCTAAATAAAGATTTTGTCCAAATATCCTTTTTGCATCTTGTATTCTTTGATTAAGAATGTCATTGAATGTTGGTAAGTGCAATCCACTTTCATCAACAAATGGAGCAAAGTATGTCATTTAATTCCCTCCCTGATCTTCATTAGTAATATATACTTTTCCATATATAGTATCTACTACACAAGAAAAAGTATATTTTCTTGAATCAGAATTGTACTCAGAAGTTACTTCTGTAACACCAATAACACCATATTGATTATCTGGTAATAAAAGACCTTTTATCCTATCTATCAGAATTTCATTAATTATATTTTTATTATCTATTCTTTGTCCAAGTATCTGCTCCCATAATGGGAGTCCATCATACAAATCCATCCACCACTCACCTAGAAATAACAAAAGTCTTGTTTTAATTGCCTGAGCGATAGCTTCCGGATTGCCCACAGAATCTTCTAAAAAATCCTGCTTTCCCCTCCCAAAACTCATATCATGATTTTCATCCAATCTTCTATATATCATGCAACACCTCCTGATAATCCAGTTCCTCCACCATTAAGATGTTGATGGCTAAGAAAATTCCTGCCTTCAATGGTGGTATTGGAATTTGCATCAACATTGACTGAAGCTGCCCCTTCGATTTTAACCTGATCACCAGATGCAGTAATGTTGCCACCATTAATATTAATACTATCACCAGTAGCATTAATAGTTTTTGCAGTAATATCAACTTTATTTGCATTAACTGTTACTGTATCTGTAGCAATAATATTAATATTAGTATCCTCTACTTCAACATAAACTGAGTTGTCAAGATTCCGTAATCTTGTTGAATCAGTTGAATAATCTTTTATCTTTTTTGGTTGACTCCATACACCTATAATGGCAAAGGCATCTGACAGATCATGTCTTCTATTATCAAGCTGAGAACTTATTTTACCTGACTCCCACCAACTGTCGTAACAATTATCTGCAAAGACCAGTAAACACTCATCCCCCGAAGCAATGGGCATGGTTAAAATAAAATTACCTGCTCTAGGGAGCAATATGGGGACCTCCAATAACTCAGGGATCTCTATGTTCTCAAAGGGCTCCCCATGAAAACTCATTCTTTCTTTAATGGCAGCCTTTACCGAAACTGTTTGTTTATCGGCATCAAAAGATTGAATTATGCCAGGTATGGCCACCCTTATTCTCTCTGAAAATCTATCAAATTTCTTTTCAAGAACTTCATTAGAATCATCTACTCTATGTGAAAAAGGTATGTTACTTATATTCATTTTAAAATCTCTTTATTTATTCACACTATTTTGAGTTGTCCACATTGCCCCGCGAAGGCCAGACATAGATTGATCTACACCTGAAACCTTTGTATACCAATCTCCTCCTCTTGTATCACCAACATGATTAACTCCTATTACTTTATAAGTCCAATCTTGATCGAGCTTTGAATAACTTTCCTGATTAGGTTGTATCTCAGCTTGTCGAATAATAGATTTATCAATCTTGACCAGCATACAATTTATTTTCTTATCATCTGGAATATTAAAAACCCTAATCAGGGGATTTAATAAACATGTAAAGTTAACACCATCTTGTGTCTGTTGTGGGACTCCTATTAAACCACCCTCACCGGGAGAAATAACAAGGGCGTTATCTAAGGCACTTGCGGAAACCGGATCTTGTGGCTTTGTTATGTAAGCATCTAAATCTATATAACTAGGCAATGTACCATTCTGCTGAGCGTACTTTCTTATATAGTAAGATGGTTTATCAAAAAATATTTTTGGTCTTACTAATTTTTTATCCTCAAGAGAATCAGACATATTCTCTTTTCTTAATTTAAAAGGTTGTCTGGCCCTTGCAGCCATATCAATAAGCATGCCTTTCTGTGTTTTTAAGAAACCTGTTGTTGCAACATAATTATCATATATAATTCCTTGAGCATCTATACACCTAAAAGTAACAATAGAATCTACTACATTCTGCCTATCCCATAAAGGCTGAAAAATTGGGGCCTCATAAATAAGACCAAAGACCCCATTCACATAACCAGCTTCCACTCTTACTATCATACCATTCTTTAAGATGATATTTTCTATATCAGGGGCAACATTATAAACAGAGATTTCAGAAAAGTTAGGAGTAACCCAACCATGTTTCTGAATATTAAATGTTACTCTTAATGCTTGCTCTTCATAATCACTATCGGAAAGAACATGCGCTGTATAAGTTTGATCCTCAGGGTTTTCACTATTTGGAACAAGTACACTTACCTTCCACTTTCTCCCATAAAGAGGAGCAATTGTTTCAATAGGCTTTGTAGATAAAACATCAGTCATTATCTTCCCACACTAAAACGAACTCATTCATGTTATCTTCTTTTGGATACTCACTTTTAGGGTAACTAACCTTACTAATAAGATAGGCTTTTCCTATGTTTAGATAATCATAAGGTCGTAATATATTTAAAGTTAAATTTCCCCCACCAGTAACTAAAGGAATTGAATCAACTAAAACTTCACCAGTTGCCATTCCTCTTATTGTCATTACCCAATAACCTGCAACAGGATTCCATCTTATTGCAAATTGGAACGTGGTGTTTACACCATTTATTTCCAATGTAATTTGGAAACTTTGATTGGGCTGATTCGTTAATATAATGGCTTGTCTATTCATTTTATAATCCTATTTGAACTGCCGCAGAGGTTTGGGATGCCCTATACTGTTCTAAAAAGATATCACCATTCTCTGGCAACATCTTGCCTTTGTTACTTTCCTTATTTGCATGCGGTATGGCAGATACAGTAAGTTCTGTAGCAACCCTCGCAATTAGTATTCTTTTTAAAGAAGCCGTACAGATCATTTTATTTGTACTCTTATAATCAACTGGAGATGATAAAGACTCTATTAACATATTATTATATGTTCCATATTTTGTATTAATAGATAAAGGCTGCCGGGAATCCTGCAATTCTTTTAAAGCTTTATATGCTGATATTGATTTTACCCCGTACTCAGTAAACTGATTAGTGACAACAGAATCCATAGAATCACTAACAATTATTTCTACTGTTACTTGCTCAGGAAGTTTATAAGCATGATCACTTATGTTAGCACTAGATTGTACAGGGTGATCTGTTATTCTTAAAGAAGAATTATGGTCCTCCCTTACAAACCCATCAAAAAATAAAGCAACAGTTTTTTCTTGCTGAGAAGTTGTTCCTACTAAATTAGTGCCTACTGCAGCAATCTTTACTTTACCTGAAATGTTTGTTCCAACTTTACTCAGCAACGAAGTTCTGGTAGATTCATTTAAGGATATCGGGGGTTCCCATTGAGAAGGTCTGTATGCTTTTTCAGAAGTCCCTACCTCGATGGGTCTATTCTTCTTTATAGTAAACGCCCTCCAACTGACTAAGCTTTTCCCAATCATGTACCCGGTTGATAATGTATTTAGAAAACTTGTAGGCATTTTAAACCTCTTTATCCCATTATGAGTTTTGCACTTCTGTTTTTCTCTGCTATAATGACAGCGTCTATTGCTGCCCTTTTGGTAATTTCATAAAGTTTGGAAGAGTCCGTGATAGTGGATGTTATATGTATTGCGATGTTATTCTCAACATTTTTAGAATCGCCACTATACTCAGGGTTTAGTGGCATCTTTCTTCTAACTCTAACACCTTCTCCTGAATTATCATACTCATCTTCACTATATTCGGGGATTGGCATTCTTCTTCTAACTACATTCCCCCTTGCTGAATTTATATAATCTTGAGCTTGTCCTACTTCCTCAAAACCTTTAAAAACTTCCTTATAATGCTTGTATAATAAAAAGGGAGGCATTTTTGACATCCAACTTTTATAACCTTCCCACCAACTTGCTCCCTCTCTATCATCCCCATAAAGGTCTGGTATATTCTTTCTAATTACACCCAAAGCTTCTGGAGTATATTCTCTTTTCATATATCTTTGAAGACCTTCTACATACTCAGAGGAAGCATCTACACCTGTAATTGCTCTAACATACTCTTGAATACTTTTCCCAGATTCTGTCTGCATGTTTAAAATTTCTTGGGCTATGGCTCTTTCTTCTTCACTTTTGCTTGATAAACCCTTTCTGACTAAATTGGCCTTTTCAGTTCCCAACATACTGGCAATGACAATTGATTGCCAATCTTGTCCATACTCGCTCTGTAAATCAGAAACTTTAGATGTAGAAAGGCCCGCACGCACCATTCTTTTTTGAAATTCTTCTTCGCTCTTTATCTCAACAGGAATCCCACCAAGGGTCATTCGAGCCTGCCTTCTTGCTGACATATTGGCATCCTGTTCATCTCTCACCTCTTGCAGTAATCTCAATTCTTGTTGTACATGCTCTAAAACTCCCAATCCTGATTCGTGTTTTCTACCTTTTACTGCTGTCCAGAAATGATCCCATAAAGTAATGGATGTTATAATTACTCCATTAATTCCAAAAGCGATCAGATCCATAAGCTCCCATAATGGTTCCAATACTTTAGAGGATTGCCTCCCTTCCATCCTTGCCATAAAGTCATCAATAAGAAGTAAAGTGGAAGCTATTGCTGCAAATCCTACAACCAATGGGGACCCTGCAGCAAATACTAAAAGAGCTCCTGAAAGAATCATTATTTGTTTAGATATATCTGGCAATCTTTCCCACACATAACTAAATCCATCTTTCAACAGCTTTAAAAAGGCTGTTCCATTCTCTACTAACTGCCATACAAACTTGATTAAAGATTTAGTTATTTCTAAGGGAACGTCCAAAAGATCTGCAATTTTCACAGTCCATTCAGGAAGTTTTTCTATGACCCTATCAGAAAATTTAAGGACTTTTTCATAGAATTCTGCAAAGTCCCCTTTGTTTATTTTTAGCAGGTGATAGGCAATATGCTCAAGAGCCAATCCCCCTATCACTTTCAGTCTATCAAATAAAAATAGCAAGTCCCTGAAATTCTCTAACAGCTCTGCTGATTCTGCTGGTGGTTTTAATTTGTTTATTACTTCTACAAGTTCAAAATAGTGTTGTTTTAATTCTGGATTCCAAGCTATTTCTGATAAACTATGCCCAAGAGCATCTGTGGCAATTTGGAAAGATTTTGCAGCATCCTTAGACATGAACATTCTTTGAGCCAGCAATTCATACTGAAGATCTGCCTCAGCTACCTTCTTTATTGTACCAATAATTGCAGTATCTACAACTGCTAGCATACCTACTGCTGCCATTGCCCCAGCATTGCTCATTTTTGTTATTATCTCAGCATGTCTATTAGCAATATTTTCTATTTCCTGCATAATAGCTTTTGCTTTAAGCAAGGAAGGATCGTCTATAGTTACGCCAAGTTTAATTAAGTAACTTTTTAAAATCTGATCCATTGCCATAATTAAAACCTTTCATTTAATTTTGATTGTTCCATATATCTTTTTTCATTCTCAGCTTTCATTGCAAATAAATCATGCCAATCCAACAAGTCTTTAAATGTATATGTACCATCCCATAACTCATGTTGTTTCCATTCACCAGCAATTACAGGAGCATAGGCGAAAACATCTACTTCGGCGCATTGAACAGACTCGGGAAAATTTCCCCCAAGCCCATTTTGTTTGCTGTTCCTTTTAGATCGTCCAATGCGCCTTTCTGAAAAAAATCAGACATATTAAAAATCAAAACTTGAATAGTTAGGTTTATAGCAAGTGTCATGTCTTTGGATAACTCCTTATTTGACCACCTCCCATCTTCCAATAAAACAAGAATTGGTAATAACTGTCCATTATCAGTTTCAGTTAATTCTGAAACCACTTTAAGACACTCGATTTGTATTTCTTTAAATGTTTCTTTATTGATAATTGTGCCTGAACTTGTTGCACCACTAGTTTTTAAATTCAGGCCCATAGGTAATGCGGAAAAGACAAGAGAAGTTGCAATCCAACTTCCTGTTAAGGCATCAAATCTTCCTATTCTCCATTTCTTTCCATTTATTTCTACATCTTTAAATTCTTCCCTTTTTGCCATGGCTTTATTACTCCTTTCATATTGTTGCTTATTAAAAGATTGTTATTATGATATTGGAAGCTGCTGGGCATCAGCCACAAAAAATGTCCAAGAAACCATCTGTCCTTGTGCAGCGTACACTTTATCAGCTATCTTCCCGAAAGCCATGCCAGTACACATATGAGAAGTACCATCTGATGTATTTCTAAAAACCGCTGATATTCTAGCCCAGGCTTCCGTATCTGCAATATACAAAGAATTATGTGCCGCTAACAGCCATTTATGAAGAGCAGAAGTTTGCTGACACTGTATTTGTATCTGAGCATTTTTTCCTATTACCTTGCTTGTCATAACTGATCCATCTGCTGCGATGTTCTGAACTGTGTTTTCTGTTTGCATGATAATAGAAACTTGCCCAACACCTTTCCCTGTAAATACGTAGGTTCCTATGTCTGGGGAAGCAATTGCCCCAGACAAATCTGCAAAACTATAAGTTGTTGTTTCCATCTTACGCCTCCTTTAAATTGTAGGTTTCCCTGTATACTCTGCAAATAAAATATCCCATTCAACAAAGTCCCCCTCTTTAGAATAAATTTCATCAGGCACCTTTGTGAATGACATTCCTTTAAAATTCTCTTGCTTCCCAGTTGAAATATTTCTTAAAATAGCTCCCATCCTCGCCCAATGAAAGGCTTCGCTTTGTTTTACTTTTAAATATGTTGCAAACAACCATTCTTTTAACAAAGAAGTCTGCTGACATCTAATCTTCAAACGCCCTCCAAGAAAAGGTGTCTTAGAAACAACAATACCACCTCCAACAACTGGTTGATGTTCTGTTTCTTCTGAATTCATGAGAACAATAATTTCCCCAATTCCTTTTCCAGTAAATAAATAAGAATTATTTAATGGATGAGAAATAACTCCTGTTAAGTCATTAAAACTATAAATGCCATGGTATACAAAATTAAACATAGTGTCCGCCTTATCTATTTACATATACACCAATAAGAACAGAATGAATAGCTCCTGTTTCTTTTATAGCTACATAAAGAGGCACAGACTTTCTTGCTTCTCTATCCGCTTGTGACTGTGTGGAAACAGCTGGAGCTTGTACAAGATATCCATTAGGGAGGGCATCACCATTTTTAAGATTGAGAACATTGGGCCCTGTCCAAGTACCGGAACCTATAAACCCAAGCCTTTGAGCTTCCGAGCATGCGTCATTACATGCTTGTATTAGCTGAGTTACACCGGCATCGGTCTGAGGGACTTTAGGATTCTGATAAAGAAGATCCATTATGGATAGCTGTAAATTATTAACCAGCATATCCAGATTTATCTTTTCATCAAAAAATGTCCCATTAACCATTTTACCTTGTTCAAATATTGAATAATAATTACCGTATGAAAGATAAGCATTACCATTCTTCCCCTCAAGAATACCCCTTTCTGTTACGGAAAGAGGTTCCGTAGCAATACCAACTTCCTGTTTGAATTTAAGAGTAAAAGCGGAGTTGGCCAAACCTGAATTCTGGCCCATTGCATACCCCATTGCTGCAACTATAGAATAAATATTATTGGGATAAAGGCCATTCTGCACAGAACTATACTGTCCTATAGATCGTGAATAATTTAAAGATTTAAGATAAGTAAATATATCTAGTGGTGAAGGATCTGTCTCCAGACATCCTGGATCGTCTGTAACAAAGGCGTATATAGAAGAAGGTGTTGCTGTTTCTATATATGCAGAGCAAGCTACATGGTCATCATAATTTGCTCCTAAACAAATACCTACGTACCATTCATAATTTGCTTCTCTACATGCTTGAAGAGCTTCCACAAAAGTTTCACCAGCATCCAAATCTCTCCTACCTACCCATAATATATCTGGGGTAGGAGATTGAGAAAAATAAATATTTGCTGCAATGTACTCTGGATCTGTTAAGATAAACCCATCGTCCAAAAGTTCGTCAGCACTTTCATATTGTCTCAATCTCTCCCCTGAGGTAATATTATCTGTTATCCCAATAATAAGAGCCTCATTAAATCCAGCTCTTGGGGCAGAGACAGGACTAATCAATACTTGAACATCTACAATACTATCCAATGATAATGTTCTTGCCATTTCTTTTCCTCCAATTATTTATTAATAATAATTTCAGTTCTAATGTTATTTTCATCTACCACAACAACGGGAACCTTTTCAACATAATGTGATTCCCTATTAATTTGAATTAATTCATTAAATGATATTTCAAGATCGCATCTTTCATACCATAATCCTGCCCATATTTCAGGAATCCTTCTTGGTGGATCAAAAGAAGGAACAATATAAATATTATTCCTTGCTAATAAATCGTGAGCCTCCTGATAATAAATTCCGTATCTTATCTTTGTTGCCCATTCCCAAGAAGAAGGACCATAAATAATCCATGAAATATTTAGAGTCCTTGTATAACTTATTTTCTCATTATAATATTCAGGAGATTCCATATATTCAAATTTTGTCTCCTGTTGTTCTGTAATAGCTGAAGGGATATCATATATTTTTAAAAAAGCAACATTATCTTCAACTGTAAACCCTGGTTGTCCCTGAGTAGGCCAAGATTGTCTAACTTCTGGTTCAGGGGATCCACCAATAAGCGAAACAGTAAGGTCATAAAATAGTTCTTCTAATTCTTTTAAAGAATTAAATTTATCAGCCATCTTACGCTCCTTTTATTCTTTCCCCTATTGCATGCCAGTATCCAAAGGGTTCCCAAGGTTCCACACTCTTCAACTTATAATAAATATTATCGTATAATATTTGATCTGATATCCCTTCATCAACTCCTGTTCGAGTAAGATATAAAGGTTCCTTTTTTATAGTATAAAAATTCATTAGTCCTGATATCCTATCACCTTCAGGCAATTGGTTAAGGTCCCTGGAAGAAACGGGAGTGGCAATTCCATATACAGGGATTTCTTCTTTTTCTGTTTCAGTCCATCTTCCTTTAACAAATTCTCCTTTAGTTCTAATAATAAGAAATTTTGTTACAAAATCTGGATCTAAAATTATTTCTTCAAGACTAATCATTTTTGATTACCCTGCCCTTCCTTCTGACAACATACGTTATAGAACCCCGCATTTGCGCAGTATCAATAAGAGGAGTATCAACACTTGTGTCTCCTTGTAAATAACGCTCTAATAAATTTTCCCTTTTCTTTTTAGATCTTATCTTTTTTAATTTTGCCCTTACTGTAGATGGAGCATTGGGAGGCCATCCATTTCTTGGATCTACAAACCATCTTTTTATTATGTTAACTGCTGTTATTCCTAAGCGGTTGGCTTTTTTGTTTGCTCCAAGAACTTCCCCAGCTAATTCTTGATCTGCCATCTGGCCAATTAAATCAGCTATCTTTTCAGCATTATCATCTGCTGTCAATGCGGGTTCAATTAATGGCCTGGCCGGCAGGTTCTTTGCCGGAGAACCTTTTGTATGAATATATAAAAGTGTAGCATTATTCATCTCATCACTATCTTTTCTTAAAATATTCTTTTCTGGAATACCCACCAGAACATCTGTTCCTTTAGCTCTTTGAATATCATGCCAAAGCAGTTCTTCTGATATTAACTCCCCAGATATTTGTTTAAGAGTTTCTTCAGATACTGATGCATCTAATTTTATCATACCTGATAGCCTCCCATACCCACTATCTGTGACAATTGCCAAAAACTTCTTCCATAAGAAGTAGAATTAAAATTACCAGCATTAGCAAGGGAAACAGAGCCAGTGTCATAACTTGCACTAACACCTCCGGCACTTTTACTAGCCAATATGCCATTTGAACTAACTCCAGGAGTTGCTCCAATAGCAGCTCTCTTTTCATTGCCAATAGCAACTACAATACTATGAGCAGTAAAAAGAAAAAGGCCTTCATTAAGAAGTTCTCCCCACCTTTTCTCATTTAATAATTTAGATCCAAAATTATACCAAAATTCTAAAAGAGAATTAGGATAAAGTTCTGTATCTGAAAATTCTGGAAAGGCTTCCCTAAATGCTGTTATATCCATTGTACTTTCCTATTTAAAATTATAGAGACTTTCTTTTCTTTGTCACAGTGTTCTTTACTTCAGTTTTCTTTTCTTTTTTTGATGCTTTTATCGGAGGATTTTTTTCTTCTTTTGAACCTTGTACATCCGCATCGTCATCATCATTGTTGTTATTGTTGTTGTTATCATTATCAGTTTCAATTTGTTTCATAGAATTTGGAACCTCCGGACCTTTTATTGTTAGTGTATCAATTTTTTCTGGGCCTAATTTCCCTTCCTTTTTAAATTCATCTAAGGACTTATAATTTTTTTGACCTTTTGAAATCTTACTTTCTGTAAGAACATAAATGTCTTCAGATTTAATAAGACCTTTTATAAACCAATGTTCCAAAAAATCTTTTTCAAACTCATATACTCCAGGACGATATGTTTTCTTTACTCCTTTATAAGGAAGAGAAACTTTTCTATTTATCTGTATTTTTACCTTTTCCATTTTATTTTTTCTCCTTTACTTTTTGTTGCAAAAATGTGGCCAAGGGGAATAAACTAGGAGAGGGGAGGAGTTCCATCCCCCTCAGCCACTGTTGCCATGGCAAGCAACCCCATTACTTAGTTATATACCATCAGCATACCTAAGTGTCTCCGGTCGAACAAGCTCAAGAACACCGAGCCTACCAAAATATGTAGTAAGCTGATAAAGAGAACGATACTCCAATGGTGTTCTCTGAAGAGGTACAAGTGGATATCTGATAATGTCTTTATCCTGAGTATAACATACCATTCTATCTGTTGCTTCCTCAGGAGAACCAGCTGCAACACCTCTACTAGTCAGCCACTTACAAGGTTGGATATCCAATTTCTTTCCATTTACTTTCAGAGCAATTGAATTATCTTCCAGGAAATTCAAAATACTCAAATTGCCAGCAGTAGATACTTTCTGACTTACAATATAAGCGAATTTAGCTGGTGGAAGAAGCAACTTGCTGGGACAAATTGCATAACCAGCTTCTGCCCAAGCTTCCTCTAAAAGAGTATTAACATCATAAAGAATCTCATCTGGAGTTTTCTTAGGCCACTGTGTATACCCACTAGCACCTACATCCACGAAACCTGCTGTAGCAAGAGAATTATTAAGAAGCCCTTCCCTATTCAGAATGTCATCTCCGATATAAACCATCTCATCAATGTCCATCTGATGTTTAAGCTGAAGACCTTTATACTTCTGTTCATCAACAGGCCTGCCCATCTGCTGAGCGGAAAGAAGTTCCGGAATTGTATAACCAATTTCCATACCCCACAGATACAAGGGGGAGGAAGTCTTTCCAATATCAAGAGCAATTCCGTTTATAGCATTGGAATTTTTTCCAATAAAATTCTTTCCTCCAGAATTCATGGAACCGGCTGCGGCAAAGGCAGAATTTGTAAAGCTGGAAGATTCATCCGCAATTGTTACATCTTCCCGCAGATCAATATCCCTACTCCAGGTAATTGAAACCAGTGGCTCATGAAGAGTCTGGTCCATCCTTTCCAGCTCCCCAATCAGAAATGCCCCTGTACTATCTATTGTCATCTCATCATATACAAACATATTTATCCTCCTTTAAAATTATTATCTTTTTAATTTCCTACATAATGATTATATATTATAGGAAATTTCTACATTCCCATCCTCATCAGCTTCACCCATAAAGATACATCCTGTAACTGCTTCACAATCTGTACCATCAGCAGCAGCTTCAACACCACCAATGGGGTAACTTTCGGAGCCATTTGTTTTTCGAATATAAACAGTACCACCAAAAGCTGGAGTGCCTTTCCTACAGATAACTGTCATATACCCTGACTTTAAAATATCCAAGGGATGCTTGGGATTGGGGGTTCCTGCCTCAAGAGCCTCATTTGATTCTGCTTGCATAGGATAAGGTCTCACACCAAATCCATACATTACAGTAGCAATTACATCCCCATCTTCAATGGGCACCACTTTGGTACCAGAAATTTTTACACCTTCCCCATATCGTTTAACGGGATTATCAGAATCCATTGCCCTGGGTTCTACTTTAGAAAGTTCTTTTCTTGAAATATCACCAGCTATACCTGCTGGCATCCTATAAAGATAAGCTGTACCTGCCATATTATTATCCTCCATATAAAAATTTGTTTTTAAACGTGAGCCTTTTCAGCCCAATATTCCCTATTCCTTTTATTCATATTTTTAAGCTCATTTGTGCAACTTAGATCCTTTATCAAAAGAGGCTTTCTATCTTTAATATACCTCTTAAATTGAGAATCATTTTTCTGACTCATCAATTCACTAGAGGATCTAAAAATAATATCAAGAGAATTTTCTGAAAGTTTTGATATTTTTCTTTTGCCTAAAATGGGCTGTATCACTGAAGCTCCATCCTTTGTTGACAATCCCATACTAAGAGCTTTTCGTTTTATGGAATTAAGATTCTTTTTTGTTATTCCACCTTTAGGTTTTGAAATAGAAATTTTTGGTGCTAAGATACTTGCTCTTGCTATAGTATCTTGCCATAAAGTTCCTTTATCTTTTGTTATGCTCTTTTTTGATTTAAGAAAACTTTTCTTTGTTTTTGAATCAGTAGTTTCTATTTCTTCTTCCTCTTCCTCAGAATATTCTTCCTCTTCATCCTGTTCTATTTCTTCCTCAGTATATTCTTCCTCTTCATCTTCATCCTGTTCTATTTCTTCTTCCTCTTCCTCAGAATATCCTTCTTCTTCCTCTTCCTCTTCCTCAGAATATCCTTCTTCTTCCTCTTCCTCTTCGTCCTGTTCTATTTCTTCCTCTTCACCTCCTTTCATTTTAGAAATAAGATCCATTAAATTCTGAATCATTGATTCCAGATGACTTAATCTTTCTTCAATAGAACCACCGCCTTCATTCTCATCTTCATCCATTTCAGGATCTTCCTCTTCCTCAGAATATTCTTCCTCTTCATCCATTTCAGGCTCTTCAGATTCTCCTGATTGGGCCTTTTCAACAGCCTCAGCTGCTTGCTTTGCTGCCTCTACTGCCTGTGTTGCTGCCTCTTTAGCTTGCTGGGCAGCCTGCTTTGCTTCCTCTACAGCAGAATTTCCTTCCATCTCTTCCTCACCTTCTTCTGACATTTCCAAATCCTCATCTCTTATGGAATCAACATTCAATCTTGGAAACATCTTTTTAATAAACCTCCTTGCTACATTTTTTTCTGTTTTTTTCATTTCATTAATATCCTCCATATTAAAATTTTTATCTTCATCAAGAATAGAACAACGACTACCTGCCCTGCCCTTTGGCACTAATGCTAAATGATTACCAATAATTCCTATCTGTTTCCCTTTTCCTTTTTCTATTAATTCATATTGTGCATCATAACCACAAGATACCTCTCTTAATCCATTTTTAACAAGATTAATTGCTTTATCTGTAGTTAAAAGAACATCTGCTAATAATAAATCTTTTTGAGAACCTTCACCCCTTCTTACATTCTGCATTGAACCATGAGCAAGGTCTCTCCAATTTTCAGGAGTAACAAAATCATCAGGGTGCTGTATTGTTACAGGCTTCCCTTCAAAAGATCGAATTGTTACATCAGAAAAAACTTCATTTTCATCTCTAAATATTTTTACATATCCTTGATGATCTGCGGAATCTTTAAACTGCTTTGGTAATTCACTTATTTTATATAGATAAAAACCTGTTCTTGAAATGGGAACATCATAACAGATTAAAAAACCTTCTGGGGTTTCTGCTATATGTTCACTTAACTGAGTTGAAGTATAAAATCGTTTTGCTCCTTTTTCTTCATAATCAGTTATTAGAAAGGGATGGTATTCATTAATATTATTATAATCTATAGCTGTTTGTAACATCCCATACTCCTCCTTATCTTTATATTAATGATATTAATTATAATAGATAAGTTTATATTTATAAACATATTTTTTTTAAACAAAACTCTGGAAACCCTTTATTTATAAGGGTTTCCAGACCCTTAAAATTTTTGAATACCTATAAAAATGGGTCAATAAAGGTCACTATATCAGAAGATAATGTTGAAAAGGGTCTTACTTTTATATAAGCATCTTCTTTTATAGCCTGTTCAACTGAAATAGTACTGCTACTTCCACCAGAAGCACCAATGGAAAGATGACTATTAATACACATTTCTACATGATACTTACTTTGCTGTTGCTGTCCCCAAAATACAAGACACCCAGCGTATGGAGTTTCTACTTGCCTGTTTTTAAAAATTTCAAATAACCTCTGAGCTGTCCAATCTCCTTTCCTTGGTAATAATCCCACACTCTTCAGACATTCAATAATATACCCTGAACAATCAAATCCTTGTATAGGATCATTCCCACCCCAGATATAAGGCTTCCCTAAATAGTTCCAAGCTATCTGTAACGCAATATCTCTTCTGGTCATTTCAGTTACCTTCTTGTCCATTTCTATATGCCTCCGTAAAATTTCTTTTGTATGCCATAACTTATATCCTTTCATACTTTTTATACAAGTATCCCTAGCCTTATCAATATTCTCATCTTGTAATGATACAAGGATGTCTTTTATTGTTGTAAATAACATATTTGACATATTAAAAAGTATATTATAAGTGTAGTCCATTATGGCATACTCCCTTTATTTACTAATCTTATTAATAATTGTTTCTGTATTTTCTAATATCCTTGTTTGAGTTTTTTCTACATTTGTTACCCTCCTTTCAATTTCAATACTTTTCATTTCTGTAACTGAAAGTCTTGTTTCATGATTAGCTGATGCTGTTTCTATTTTCTCAACTTTCTCAGGCAAGCATTTTGAATCTGCCCACATATTGTTAATAGTAATAAAAGCCAGAAC
>Ga0265293_10006641_pt1 | contig 18348 bp, 16 predicted proteins | sample Munlanlewell138R_FD_192505 | JGI IMG/M metagenome (GOLD analysis project Ga0265293, IMG submission 192505) | Leachate microbial communities from a municipal landfill in Southern Ontario, Canada - Leachate well 138R | ecosystem: Engineered > Solid waste > Landfill > Unclassified | place: Canada...
GCGAAAAGATCACCAGCGCCAGCGCGTCGTCGAGTGCGACCATGCCCAGCAGTGCGGTGGTCAGCGGGCCGCGGGCCCGGTACTGGTGGATAATCGCGACAATGGCGGCCGGTGCGGTGGTGGTGGCAATCGCCGCAAGCAGCAGTGCCAACATCCAGCCGGGCAGGCCGGGCACGGTCAGGCCCAGCAGCAAAAAGCCCAGCAACACGGCCAGAAAACTGCCACCGACCTTGCCCAGCGTCGCGCTGACGATGACCCAACCCAGATGGCGCAGCTGCGCGACCGTGGCCGCCCCACCGATCAGATAGGCGATGATCCCCAGCGCAACGGCCACCAACGGCCGGGTCCACTCGGTGGTCTCGGCACCCAACGGCCCACCGAGAAATTCCGGGGCGAACAGGATGCCTGCGAATATATAGCCCACCACGCGCGGCACGCGGAAGAAATGGCTCACCAGCACGCCGAGCGTCAGCCCGGTAATCAGCAGCAGGCCGATCAGCAGAATTCCCACGTCACCTCCATCGCCGCCTTGATCGCCCCGGGACGCCTCGTGCTTCCGATACACGCGCGAATGGGAGCAGGTCGCAACCGGACTATGTCGGGTAGGCTGGTCGTAATCAAGTGTGGCCTGGATAGGTAAGGATAGATGGAATTATCGGGGTGAAATTCTGCGAGATCTAGTTTGCGGATCAGTGCCAGGCGAGCTGGCCCGCAGGGGCGAGACACGTTCTATTTTGACGCTGAGCCGCGTCGAGGCCACGGCATGTGGCCTCGGAATGCGAAAGTGCAGAAATCCTGTACTTTTGCCGGTACCTGTTTCAGTGAAGCCGCGGCATGTTGCCGCGGAACACGCTATGCTGCGTGATCCCATCGGGACCCGCCGGACATCCACTCCGCCTCGCTTCAATCCACGCCCGCTCATTCGAGCGGGTGATACATTAGATTATCGATATATAATGACGTTAGTAGTCGGTTTCAATCCACGCCCGCTCATTCGAGCGGGCGATACAGGAGAACGTAGTGGACTCTTTCATGCCGCAATCCGTTTCAATCCACGCCCGCTCATTCGAGCGGGCGATACGCAGTAGTCCCACACCGCTCCGCGCCACGAGACGTTTCAATCCACGCCCGCTCATTCGAGCGGGCGATACCCCTGCACAGTGGCAAGGTCGGTGGCTCCATACGCGTTTCAATCCACGCCCGCTCATTCGAGCGGGCGATACGAACAAACTGGCACCGAGCGACGACCGATGGAAAGTTTCAATCCACGCCCGCTCATTCGAGCGGGCGATACGTGATTAATATTCCTCCCGGTCCATCAGGAATTTTCTGTTTCAATCCACGCCCGCTCATTCGAGCGGGCGATACACAAACACGTGCGGATTCGACGTCATAGATGCGGCGTTTCAATCCACGCCCGCTCATTCGAGCGGGCGATACGGATGGGGATCCGCCAGTTCGCCAACAAGATCGTGTTTCAATCCACGCCCGCTCATTCGAGCGGGCGATACCCCTGGGGCACGCTGTTGCTGTCGGTGGCGCTGTAGTTTCAATCCACGCCCGCTCATTCGAGCGGGCGATACGGTTCATGCAGCCTCCCTCTTGCGAGCATTGACCGTTTCAATCCACGCCCGCTCATTCAAGCGGGCGATACTCCGGTACTTCATCAAGCATTCCCGTTTCATCAATGTTTCAATCCACGCCCGCTCATTCAAGCGGGCGATACCCTACGCGGAGGTCGACAAGGCGCTCGCCGACCTGTTTCAATCCACGCCCGCTCATTCAAGCGGGCGATACGCGACATCGGCGCCGGCTTCGGCGATGTGATCCTGGTTTCAATCCACGCCCGCTCATTCAAGCGGGCGATACGGTGATCCGCGAGGCGGTGATGGAGGCCTACCAGGTTTCAATCCACGCCCGCTCATTCAAGCGGGCGATACCTTTACAAACGTGTCATCCGGATACGTCTGAGTCGTTTCAATCCACGCCCGCTCATTCAAGCGGGCGATACCCGCAGAGGCCACGGCCACGACAGCAATCAAAACGTTTCAATCCACGCCCGCTCATTCAAGCGGGCGATACTTACGTTGCAGCCACGTATTCCCGACACGCACGTCGTTTCAATCCACGCCCGCTCATTCAAGCGGGCGATACAACCATCCCGAATGCGAAGGACTAGCAGACCACCTGTTTCAATCCACGCCCGCTCATTCAAGCGGGCGATACATGGCGACCGATCAAGCGCCGGATATGGGCATGAAGTTTCAATCCACGCCCGCTCATTCAAGCGGGCGATACCTCGAGGTCTTCGGCATCGACCGTGTAGATAATCCCGTTTCAATCCACGCCCGCTCATTCAAGCGGGCGATACCGCGTTCTTGCGCGGCACCTCTTCGTACACGACCTTGTTTCAATCCACGCCCGCTCATTCAAGCGGGCGATACCTGACCTGGGGTTATTACGGCGGCTATGCCATGGTGTTTCAATCCACGCCCGCTCATTCAAGCGGGCGATACGAACAAACTGCAGGCGCTGCGCGTTGAACTGTCCGTTTCAATCCACGCCCGCTCATTCAAGCGGGCGATACATGCGAGACGGCGAGCGCCAGGTGGCGCCAAGAATTGTTTCAATCCACGCCCGCTCATTCAAGCGGGCGATACTCCACTACAACGACCACCGCATCTTGGGAAACCTGTTTCAATCCACGCCCGCTCATTCAAGCGGGCGATACGATCAAGGTGCTGTCCGGCGCGGTGGTAGACGAGGTTTCAATCCACGCCCGCTCATTCAAGCGGGCGATACTGACGCCATCAATAAACGTGGCGGTCATCCTGTGTTTCAATCCACGCCCGCTCATTCAAGCGGGCGATACTTTCGATGGGCCGCATTTTGAGCTAGCAGGAGACTGTTTCAATCCACGCCCGCTCATTCAAGCGGGCGATACGCCGTCGATGGCGCAGCAGATGTGTCCGTTCGTGTGTTTCAATCCACGCCCGCTCATTCAAGCGGGCGATACCCATTGGTGCTGTAGTCGTCGGCGATGCGCACCCGGTTTCAATCCACGCCCGCTCATTCAAGCGGGCGATACATACCGTCGAGGCCCTGATCGAACGGATCGAACAGGTTTCAATCCACGCCCGCTCATTCAAGCGGGCGATACTCAGCGACGCACCGGCCGCCTTATCAAATTTACGCGTTTCAATCCACGCCCGCTCATTCAAGCGGGCGATACGCGCTTCTGTGCGTGACTTCGCCGATCTTCGTGAAGTTTCAATCCACGCCCGCTCATTCAAGCGGGCGATACGCGACGCTCGCGAGCGCCGTGACGATGTCGGACTGTTTCAATCCACGCCCGCTCATTCAAGCGGGCGATACACAGGCGCGACGCATCATTGACGAACACCTTTTCGTTTCAATCCACGCCCGCTCATTCAAGCGGGCGATACGCGCGACGCCATGGTTCTCGTCGGTGTTCACCGCGTTTCAATCCACGCCCGCTCATTCAAGCGGGCGATACACCGGATCGAGGAGATGGCGCTGATCGATGTGCTGTTTCAATCCACGCCCGCTCATTCAAGCGGGCGATACGTTGATGCGGCGCTAGGCGAGTCTTCCGAGTCGTATGTTTCAATCCACGCCCGCTCATTCAAGCGGGCGATACCCTTGGCCGCCGTTGATCTGTTCAATGATAGTGGTCGTTTCAATCCACGCCCGCTCATTCAAGCGGGCGATACCCTGCCGACGTAGGGGCCACAGGCGACGCACAAACGTTTCAATCCACGCCCGCTCATTCAAGCGGGCGATACGCGCAGGCGTTTCCACACCTTGATACCGATCACCAGTTTCAATCCACGCCCGCTCATTCAAGCGGGCGATACCGTTGGTGCTGTAGTCGTCGGCGATGCGCACCCGGTTTCAATCCACGCCCGCTCATTCAAGCGGGCGATACCATGGACGTTGACGTCGACGCGCTGCGTGCCGCGTTTCAATCCACGCCCGCTCATTCAAGCGGGCGATACACGAGCTCCAGGCGCAGAAGGACGAGATCGAAAAGTTTCAATCCACGCCCGCTCATTCAAGCGGGCGATACCGGCATAGCGCCAATTGAAATGTCTGAACACAATCTGTTTCAATCCACGCCCGCTCATTCAAGCGGGCGATACCGGCGAGTAATACGCCGCTCGGTGTATCCACCCCGTTTCAATCCACGCCCGCTCATTCAAGCGGGCGATACACTTCTTGGTTTGGCTCTGTTGGCCGCACGTAAGAGTTTCAATCCACGCCCGCTCATTCAAGCGGGCGATACGTGGCGTGCCAGAACCCGAAATACACCGGCTCCATGTTTCAATCCACGCCCGCTCATTCAAGCGGGCGATACGGCCAGCCGGCGAGATAACCGCCCATCGCAACCGGTTTCAATCCACGCCCGCTCATTCAAGCGGGCGATACCTCGTAATCTTCGGAGACGATTCGAGCTGGTTCGTGTTTCAATCCACGCCCGCTCATTCAAGCGGGCGATACGTCCAAGTGCTTCTCATGCCATCAGTGGTATGGAGGTTTCAATCCACGCCCGCTCATTCAAGCGGGCGATACGCGGGGTGATGTGCGACAACTGCCAGTTGGCAAAGTTTCAATCCACGCCCGCTCATTCAAGCGGGCGATACCCCTGGCGTCCGGTGAAACGGTCGCCGTGGAGGAGTTTCAATCCACGCCCGCTCATTCAAGCGGGCGATACAGAAGCTTCGCAACAGGCACTCCAGACAGCGTAGGTTTCAATCCACGCCCGCTCATTCAAGCGGGCGATACTATCAGACTGCCCTGCGGATGCGACTGCGGACGTGTTTCAATCCACGCCCGCTCATTCAAGCGGGCGATACGGAATACCCGCTTTCGGGAGCTAACCTATCAGCGTGTTTCAATCCACGCCCGCTCATTCAAGCGGGCGATACTCACGCCCGGCAACGTGACCGACTACGGGCTGATTGTTTCAATCCACGCCCGCTCATTCAAGCGGGCGATACCGCGCAGCTCGCCGTGGCGCTCGACGTCTACGCGGGTTTCAATCCACGCCCGCTCATTCAAGCGGGCGATACGTCGTTCGGCATGGCACCTCGATATGCAGAGCGGAGTTTCAATCCACGCCCGCTCATTCAAGCGGGCGATACCACTGAGCGACGAGGCCGCGCTGGCGCAGGCTCTTGTTTCAATCCACGCCCGCTCATTCAAGCGGGCGATACCGGGAATGCGTCGGAAGGGATTGAGGCCGCGCTTGTTTCAATCCACGCCCGCTCATTCAAGCGGGCGATACAACACCTGTGTCGGCAATTACTCTCACGGAATACTGTTTCAATCCACGCCCGCTCATTCAAGCGGGCGATACCTCGCCAGGGTTGTACGCGGCCCACACGTCGAGCAGTTTCAATCCACGCCCGCTCATTCAAGCGGGCGATACAGGATCGCCAGCACCCAAGGGAAGTCGATGTGTTTGTTTCAATCCACGCCCGCTCATTCAAGCGGGCGATACCGCCTGCAGGATCGGCTGCGGGATCGCGCCGAGGTTTCAATCCACGCCCGCTCATTCAAGCGGGCGATACGCTGCACATAGCAAACTGGCGCGTCGAGGTGCTTGTTTCAATCCACGCCCGCTCATTCAAGCGGGCGATACCGCCGTGCCGACCTGTCGGTACTCCACCTTGAACTGTTTCAATCCACGCCCGCTCATTCAAGCGGGCGATACAGGCTCGATTGCTCCACTCGCCGGGGAGGGCCACGTTTCAATCCACGCCCGCTCATTCAAGCGGGCGATACATCTCTACATTAACGCCACCGAGCTTGTCGTTTGGTTTCAATCCACGCCCGCTCATTCAAGCGGGCGATACAGCTCGTCGCACTGCTTCTCGACCTTGGATAGCTCGTTTCAATCCACGCCCGCTCATTCAAGCGGGCGATACTTGTCGTCAATCGACACCGCCGTCAGCCCGGAGGCGTTTCAATCCACGCCCGCTCATTCAAGCGGGCGATACTCCATTGCGGCAACTCTTTGATTTCCCAGATCTTGCGAGGGTGAATGCGCGAACATACTCACAGATCGATCTATCAAGGCGCTTGCCTTGACCCAGGGTAGCAAAATTGACTTTGTAAAAGAACATATTGGCGGGATCGCGAACCTCCCCGGGCAGACGGGGTTGCTCCTGGTTCGCGCGTTACACGAGCAGGGGGGCTTCGAAGTCGATGGAGCGGGTCTTGCCATACTGTCTGACGCGGACCTCCGTAGGTTCGGTGATGCGGTAGAAGCGGAGGCTGTCTTCGGCCTCGTCGATCTCCGCGAGAAGGTCTCGTATTAGTTGTTCGTATTGCATTTCATTGACTTGACACTCAAACACCGATTTTTGCACACGCTGCCCCATGCTTTCGCAGGTCTTGGCCACCCGTCGCAGTCGCCGGCGTCCGGAGGAGGTTTCGGTGGAAACATCGTACGTCACGACGACGAGCATGGCGCGGGTATCCTCATTTGGCCAGGAAAGGGAGGTAGCCTTCCATCTCGCCGCGCAGCGTGCGGGCCAGGAAGCGCGCCTGCAGGAATGGCAGCAGCGCCAGCGGCATCTTGCTTTCTGTAAATGGATGCGTAATTTCCTCTTGTTTGCGTTCCTGCCAGGCCGTGACCACGGTTCGGCGGCCCGTGTCATTGAGCATGACGGCACCGCCCTCGCGTTCGTCGAAATCGTCTGCGCCGACCTGACCGCGGTTGATGAGTGTCAGTGCCAGCCGGTCAGCCAGTATGGAACGGAACTCCTCCTGCAAATCCAGCGCGAGTGCCGCGCGCCCAGGTCGGACGGCATGAAGAAATCCCAGTTGCGGGTCCAGACCGACGGATTCCAGGGCGGAACGGCAATCGTTCATGAGCATGGCATAGAGAAAGGAGATCAGGGCATTGAATCGATCCAGGGGCGGTCGACGGGTGCGTCCGTTAAGGCGAAAATCCTCGCGCATGGCCGGTTTGACGATGAGGTTGATGACGTTGAAGTAGCCGCGTGCGGCCTCACCCTCAATGCCGCGCAGGGTATCGAGGTCTTGGGCTACTTTGGCTGCCCGCAGCGAGGCGGCGAGGTCGTCGGCCGTGCGCGTCAGAGATTGGGCTTCGGCAGTGTCGGCGGATTCGCGGGCACCACGCAGGATCACGGACCGGCTGTTCCTCAACTTTCCAGCCACGATGGCACGGGCGATTTCCAGGATGACATTTGCATCGGCCGCTTTCAGGTGTTGGGCCTGTCGCAGCAGGATGTTGCCAGATACCGGGCCTTCCAGACGCGCTTTGAAGCGACCGGAACCATCGAGCAACACAAGGCTCTTGCCTTCGTCGGCGAGTCGATGCATCAGCGCCGGCGATACCAGGACGTTGCCGAAACATACCAGTCCACCCAGGTGATGCAGTGGGACCTGGAGTTTCTTCTCGTGTTCCACGTCGATGCGCACCGTGGCGTTCTCCAGATGGGCATAGGCGTTGGGCGTCATGACATAGAGCGTATTTTGGAGGGTGTACACTCAGATCTCCTCGTCGAACAGGTGCCGTCTCTCATCGTGCAGTCTGCGCGTGGCGGCAAGGACTTCGGGCTGACAGATATCCTTGAGGGAACACTCCCGGCAACGTTCGTCATTGACGGGGCTGGGCAGAACGCCGGATGCCAACATGGCGCGGATGGCGTTGGCTGTGGTCTCTACCTGCGCGCGCAATTCGGGCGTGATTGCCACCTCACGGCGCCGGCGGCTGCTGGCATGGTAGATCGCGCCTCGCGGCACCGGGCGGCCGAGCATGTCCTCCAGGCACATGGCCTGGGCGGTGAGCTGGATGTCGTCGTGGACCTTCTGCCGCTTGCGGCCATGCTTGAATTCCACGGGGTAGATAGAGCCGTCCGGATGAAACTCCACCAGGTCCGCCTTACCGATCAGGCCCAGACGATCCGACCACAGCGGCAGGGCGCGTTCCACTTTGACGCCGGATTGCATCTCGTAGCCCGGTTCGTCCACCAGATGATGAACCGCCTGACCACGGGCAGTGTGGATATTGTCCTCGAAGGCCTGTTCTAAATGGATCAGCCCGCACTGGCGCGGGCAGTAGACCCAATGTTGCAGAGCGGAGATGGGTATCGGGTCTGTTTCGGACATGGCCTAGCTGCTAGTATTGCCGGTAACATCATGGCGGTGTTGAACGGAGGGTTTCGTCATGGCTGTGACCCTTGAAGAACTGGAAGCGCAGGCGCTGAAGCTCTCGATTAAGGAACGTAGCGAACTGGTCCAACGCCTGATCGTCAGTCTGGACGGAGAGCATGAAGGTGCGCCCGAAGAAATTGCCAAGGCCTGGGACGAGGAGATCGCGCGGCGCGTGGCGGACATGGATGCGGGGCGAACGAAATGGTATTCGCCGGAGGAAGTCATGACCGAGCTGCGTGCGAGGATCAAGACTGCGGAGGCCGATGCGGATAAGTCTTAGCGACGAGGCCAAAGTCGATGGCCAGGATGCTGTCGACTGGTATATCGACGAAGGAGCGTTTCCCGCAGCCAGCGCGTTTGTCGGTGAACTCGAACATACGTTGCTCCTGCTCCAGCAGTTTCCCGAGATGGGTATGTCCAGTCGATTCGGCACGCGTCTGCTGCCGTTGCAGACCTTCCCGTATTCCCTGGTCTATCGTATTCATGGTCCTGTGGTCCGCGTCATTGCCATCGCCCACCACAGCCACCGCCCGGGGTATTGGGCAGGCCGGCGGTAAGCTATAGGTCATCAACTCATGGATCAGCACGTACAGGCGCGGGCAGTAGGCCCAATGCTGTAACGTGGAGATAGGGATCGACTCTGTCTCGTCCATGGTCTAGAGGCTAGAATTACTGGTAAAATTGAAACGGAATTGAGAGGAGGGTTTCGTCATGGCTGTGACCCTTGAGGAGTTGGAAGCGCAGGCACTCAAGCTGTCGATCAAAGAGCGTAGCGAGCTGGTCCATCGTCTGATCGTCAGCCTGGACGGCGAGCCGGAAGGTACGCGCGAAGAAATCGCCAAGGCCTGGGAGGAAGAAATCGCGCGTCGCGTCGCTGAGATCGATGTGGGGCGTATGCAGCTGATTCCTGCCGAGGAAGTATTTGCCGAGATCGACACGATTATCGCCGAACACGAGAAATAGTCATGCGAATACAGTTCGCGCAGGAAGCGCGCACGGAGCTTGTCTCCAATATCCGTCGCTATGCCAGGGAAGCAGGAGCGGCGCAAGCCAAGGCATTCAGAGCGGAAGTCCATCATATGAGCACGCTCATAGCGGCACACCCGGACATGGGTTCGCCAACCATCGGTGGATGTCGATTCATGGTTCTGGACCGCTTTCCCTTCAGTATTGTGTATCGCCACAACACGGATTCCATCACGATCATCGCTATCGCCCACCACCGCCGCCGCCCGCGGTATTGGGCGGGGCGGCGGTAGAGGGGATCAACACAACTTCAACAGTTGCACGCCTTGCGGCATCCCGGATTCATCCACGGCGATTTCGTAATCGCCGAAAGAACGGGATACGGTCACGTCGGTTTTGAGTTTCGGGCGGATGCGGTCGAAGAGCGTATGCGCGGGGGCATTTCCGAGTTCGGAATCGTGTTTGAAGACGTACAGACCGCGGGTGGTCATTTCGCCGCGCGCGGCGGAACGGTCATGTTCGAACATCTGGCCCAGCGCCTGCCAGAGCAGATTCAGATCATCTTCCGAAAAGCCGGTCTGCTTGGCGAGAAAGCTTGAAACGAAGCCGTGGGCCATGTAGAGGCCGTAGGGCACGGTGTGTTTGCGGCCCATGGTGCGCTCTTTTTCCAGGTCCTTCTCATTTGTCACCGCCATGCGAGTAATGGAATGCTCCAGCGCGACAATAGGATCGACGGAACGTGCAAATGTAAGCTGTACGGGGCCACGGACTTGCCCCGCAGTTTTCTTAATTTTGCTGTCACCGGACTCAGAGTCTTGTTTATCGCCCGTTGTCATCACAGCACCAAAGGTCCGGATGTCGTAGAAGTTGTGGCACATCCAGTCACGCGCAAGATCTTCGTAATGTCGCGCTGGCTTCGGGTGGTTCCTTTTGTCCTTCTTCCATTTATCCCACGATTCAAGGCCGGCCTTTACGGCTGTGCTCATGCTGTAGGCTTTCTCGATCTCTTGATTCAGAACGCCTTTCTCGCGCACAAAAATGTGATAGCGCGATTTAGTTGAGCCAATTTCGCTGAAATGTTCCGGCGCATCACCTTCTGTCTCTGGGTTAGCTAATGAAATGAAGTTTCGCACTTTGCGCTTGAGCGACACGTCAGTGACTAGACCATGACCGCTTTCGGCATCAAGTCGGGGAAGGTTGCCGGCGTCGGGATCGCCATTGGGGTTGCCATCCTTCACGTCGAACAGGAGCACAAAGTCATAACGATTGGAAAGGCTCATTGGGTTTCCTCCGGGGTATTGTTGGATTCGGTTTTGGTGAAGAAGGCCTGACGCTGCTGGTAGTAGCCCAGTGCGAAACGCGCCTGGTCTGGGAGGGACAGGTGACGCGGCGGAAACATCGTGGAATCGAAGCCGTCCATAATTTCGCCCAGTAACCTTTCCCGGACGACTGCCAGCCCTGGCGACAGTTTGCCGATGTGGTGCTTTTCCAGTCTCAACAGGGTCGGGAAGACGGCGGCCGGGGTGCTCGACGCCGCGCCATAATAGCGGTCACGTATGGTGGCATTGAGTTTCCCCGGGCCTCCGGCGGCATCTTCCTGGATGCGCTCGAGTGTCGCGAAGAGCCTTCCCAGCCGGTAGGCCGAGTCGGTGTTTGATGGGTCGAGCATGATTGCAAACTCCTTCTCGTGAGTGTTATTGATACGAATCCGACGGTTGATGCTGGCTTTAATGGCGGCAGCACGCGCATAAGTCACTTTCCGCTCCGCACGGCAACGAATGACAGCCTGCGTGAGCAGGGTGGACGGATAAGGCAGTCCCTCAAGGATGGCGCGCATGACATCGCCACCCAAATTGGGCGGGATGTTGTCGGCCTTGTTCAGTACCGCGACGCCGGTCAGCAGGCGAAGTAGCGAGAGGTACTCCGGCTCGTAATCGGCGTGGACGATGGTCAGGTCGTCGAAGTGCTGCTTGATGCGCCTCGCCAGTTCCACGGCCGTGGCCGTTTCCCAGAAGCGGATACTGATTCGGGCGGCATTCGGCGCCAGCCCCAGGACATGGAAGCGCGTGTCCGGCCCACCTACGGCAAATTTGCCGGACTGAATGGCGGAATACAGTGCTTTGATGGCATCGGCGTTCTTATCCGGGTTATCTTTGGGTGGCTCACCAAACAGATCGGCCATGGATGTTTCGAGGTCGTGTGGTTCCTCGGCCCAGAACACTGTGGAGGTATCGCCGACTTGGATGCGCTGGCGAGAGTTCTTCGCCAGTAGGTGATTCAGTGCCGTTGTATAGGCGAAAGTGGCGGACCTACCGACAGGCGCATTCGTGCCTTGCGCTTTGCGGTAAGAATTAAATGCCTCAAGGTTGAATGAGACAATGTTTGCGCCGGAGGTCTGTGCCCCCCACACGCCTTTTATAGCAGGATGCAATCTTTCGATGACTGCGGATTCGCCACTTACCAGGCAGACACCATCGGCTTTTTCCTCGCTTCGAGTCGTCAAGGCGGCTGCGAGGATAGCAGGGCGTTGGCAAACCAAGTCAAGATCCTTATACATGCGGAAAGTCATGACCGGGTTGGTCGCGAGTATGTCAGACCATGTTGGCATAGTTTCCAGCTTGTCCCGGGGCAGAGTATCGAGAAAGGCCAATACTGCGCATATGCCGGAGTCTTGTCTGACTGATTCGGGCAACGCCTCGATTCGAGCACGAAAGGCTGCGTGTTGTTCAGCTACACGATCAGGTTTGCCGCGCGTGTCAACGCCAAGCACGTATTCGGCGGTATCCCAAAGCAGATTGGCTAAGATGCCTGATGTCTTTTTGACGCCTTGGGGTACCAGGAAGCGTTGTCCGGTCTTCTTTTTGCCTTCAACGGTACGGGTGTCAACCAAGTTGACAAGTTGCCCGGTTCCGTCGATCTCCACGACAAATGGGATTTCTTTCTCCTCCAGCCCAAACGCTGGGAGCCGGTTTATAGGGTCGGGGTCTGTTTGTTTTCGCCTGTAGTAGGCGTCGAGCGATTGAAGAATCATCCCCGCACCTCCTCATTGTTCCAGGCGGGTACATTGACGACGCCGTTCTCCAGCTTGGCGCGGAAGAACCGTGGTTGCGGGTCGGCCGGGTTGGTGAAATCCAGGTCGTGCAACATAAAACCCAGGTCGCGGGTTTCCGAAATCGGTGTGGACTCGGTGGCTGGATTGGTAATCAGGCGGAACGCGGCGGTGAATTCGCGGCAGCCCAGATACGGCTGATTGACGCATTGCCCCTTGGCTGCGCGGCGCTCGAACATCTCCTGGTATTTCATGGATGTGCCACTCGGGTCGGCCTTGCGTTTGAATTCCAGGTCGGCGTGGACGCGGTAGGCCACGTCGCGGAGGAACAGGCCGGCGCGCTGCTGGCGGTCGTCTTCGATATGGATGCCGAGGTGGCCGCTGCCGGTCTTCATTGCAGTTTCGACATTGCGTGTGGACACGACGCTGGCCACCTCGTTTCGCCGCAGGTTGATCCAGCGGATCGGCTTGAGTACCTCGATGCTGCGGATATGCCAGCGTACCGCCGGTTTCCACAGGATAGCCTCGAAGCAGGCACGGGCGGCGGAGGGCGTCATGATGTCGTAGCTCACCCGTTCCACTTTCATTTCCGGCCGGGTGAAGCAGGCGAAGGGGCCGGTGAGTTCAAGGCAATAGCTTTTCATGATACTCCCTCAGACGATAAAGCCGGTTGGTTGGGGTGGCAGGCAATCGGTGTTAAGGCCGATGTCCGAGTGGTAGAGCCAGTCGCTGATCTGGACGTAAAGGCCAGGGATGACTTCTTCGATATCGCCATTCATCAGTTTTGTGAGTTCGTGGCGATGGATGTTGACGGTATAGCGTTGAAGCTTGCGTAGCAGCCAGCGTTCGGGGCCGTGCCTGCGCAAGGTGCTGGCCAGAGTATCGACCGTTTCATCAGCACCGTCCGCGCCGCGATACAGGACGATGACGGGTACGCTGTCCTCATCCTGGATGAGGCGGAATTTCTCGGCAGCGGTTCGGAAGTTGGCCGCAAGGGTCTGACCATCAACGGTCAGCAGCTCGACGATCCCTTGTTCGTCCAGATCGCAGGCATGATACAGCCGCTCGAAATATTGACCGAACAACACGCGGTCCAGCGGATTGCCATCGTAGGAATGAAGTACATTCCGGCAGGCATCCTCGCCTCTACGCAGCAACCCGGGTGGGGCGGGTTTGGGCGGTACGAAAATGACGACCTCACCTTTGTCGAGCCTGCCCTCCCGATTGCAACGGCCGGCCGCCTGGGCGATGGAGTCCAGGCCGGCGAGCGCCCGGAAGACGACCGGGAAATCCAGGTCGACGCCGGCTTCCACCAATTGGGTGCTGATGACTCGGGTAGGGATGCCGGCCTTGAGTCGCGCCTTGATGTCATTGATGACTCGTGAGCGGTGCGCGCCACACATGAGGGCGGAGAGGTGCAAGCTGCCACGCGGCATCTGCCGCCAGAGTTCGCAGGCGTCCTTGCGGCGGTTGACGATGGCCAGGACGGATTCATGCCGGGTGAGTTCCTCAGCGAGGGTTTCCCAGCTTGACGGCGTGTTCCAGTCGGCAGGCAACCGCACTTGGACCCGCTCCAGAGCCCGGTAGAGCCCGTCCGGGTCGTCGATGATCTCGCGCACATGTTCCAGGCCGCGTATATTCCTTTGTGTATCGAAGTATTCCCGCGTGCTGAGGGCGGGCTGGGTCGCCGTCGACAGGATGACCGTCACGCCATAGTGACGAGTAAGCAGGTTCAGCACATCGAGGATGGGTTGTAGGAATTCGGGCGGCAGGAGCTGCGCCTCGTCCAGGACAACGATGCTGTCTACGATGTTGTGTAACTTGCGGCAGCGCGATGTGCGCCGCGCGAACAAGGATTCAAAGAACTGCACGTTGGTGGTGACGATGACCGGCGCGTCCCAGTTCTCGCAGGCAAGGCGGCTCTGGCTGTTTTCCTTATTCGGGTCTGCCTCGGCGTTACTGTGATGTTCGATGATCACGTCACCGAAAATGCCATGGAAGATATCGGCGGTCTGCTCGATGATGCTGGTGTAGGGGATGACGTAGATGATCCGTTTCTTGGGGCTTGTTTCCGCATGCGCCTTGGCGTGTTCCAGGGCAAAGGCGAGACTGGATAGCGTCTTGCCACCGCCGGTCGGAACGGTGAGCGAAAACAGACCGGGCGACGCCTGCGCCTTATCGCGGCATTGTCGGAGGATGTCTGCGCGCAGCCGGTTGACAGGTGTGGGGGCAGCCTTGGCCGCGAGACCTGTCATGTGACGGTCGAATTGAACCAGTAGCTCGGCAAGCGTGGGCCAATTGCCGCGTTGTGTGGATTTATCCGGGGCCATATAGGCTTCGGTGTCCAGGAAATCCGCATCGACCAGACAGGAGAACAGCATCCGCACCCAGAGCGCAAACCCACTACTGCCACCGGGAACGGTGTGTAGATCAGGTTTGAATCCACCAGGATTAAAGATGTCAGCAGGTGGTCGGGTCGCCAGTGCTTCGCCGAGTTCGTCACGACTGGCGGGTAGGTCTAAACGCTCATTCAATCCACCATGCCAGTCGTCCAATCCAGCATGGTGGCCAGCGATCAGATAGGCCAGAACACGTCCGGCCTCCTTGAATGTGTCGCAGGCCAAGAGGGCGCCTGCCGTGGAATGGGGTGCCTTTCCTGCTTCGCCTTTGATATGGGCATCTGCCTCGAAACCACTGGCTTGACGGATATAGTTCTGGAACCTGGGTCGGTACTTGCCTAGGTCGTGCCATAGACCCGCCAAGCGTGCCCAGTCCTCACCGAATGTGCGGGCGAAGTCGGCAGCCAGAGTGGAAACTCCGACAAGGTGTTCGGCCAAGTCGTGCGGTTCACGCCATGTGCCGTCCTCGCTACGCGCGACATGGGCGATGGGTCGGACTGTATTGATGCTCACAGCTCTGATAATCACATTGTTATCCATTTTCACGGCAGTCTACATTCCCACCCTGCCAAATCCTGACCGCCCCCCTCACCGATACCGCTCCGCCGCCGCCCGGAGCGCCCGCGCCACCCGCTCCCGCAGCTCGGGTGGCCCGATCACCTCCACCTCCGGGCCGTATTTCAGGATGTCCATCACCAATTCCTCCGGTCGGCCGTAGGGTACTTTCAGTTCGTAGCCGCCGTCGTCCAGGACGCGGCCTGCCTGCTGCGGATGCCATTGTTCGTCCGCGACCCAGCGGGCGGCGGACGGGGTGAAGTGCAGTGCGGCGGTGGCGGTGGGTTCGCCTGCGAAGATGCCGTAGGTACCGGCGAAGTGGCGGTCGAGTTCGTCGTCGGGGAATTCGCGGGCGGGTTCGGCTAGGGTTTCGACGGTATGAAGGCGGTCGAGTGAGAAATGCCGAAAGGCTTTGCGCAGGTGGCACCAGGTGTCCAGGTACCAGTTGCTGCGGTAGTACACCAGCCGCTGGGGAGAGACGATGCGCTCGGTGGTCGTGTCGCGTTCGCGCCCATGGTAGAGCAGGCGCAGGCGCCGGCGGGCCATGACGGCGGTGGCGAGGGTGCGGAAGACATCGAGGTCGGCAGGGCGCGCGGCGATCTGCAGCAGGCGGATGCGGCGGCCGAAGTTGGCATGGCCGGCGTCGTGGTGGGCGAGCAGGGACTTCAGCCGGTCGCGGATTGGCGCGATATAGGGCGCGAACAGGCCGGGCTGGAGGGCGTCCAGGAGCTGGTGCGAGGTGAGCAGGGCGTAGAGTTCGTCGGGACGGAACCACAGCCCCGGCAGTTCGAAGCGGTCGCGCTCGGGGCCGGCGTAATGGAAGCCGTTGCGTTCGCGGTCGTATTCGATGGGGGCCCGGAGTTGGTCCCGCAGCTCGGCGATGGCGCGGCGGGCGGTGCGCTCCGAGCAATCCAGTTCCTCGCGTATGGCCGTCAGGGGTACGGGCAGGCGACGGCTGCGAAAGAGCGTGTGCAGGGTGTAGAGCCGCGTGAGTTTGTCCATCGCTCGAGCCGGCCAAGGCGCACCGTCGTCCGGTGGCACGGGCCGTTCCCTCCCCTTGATGTTAAAACTGCAATGGCCACGGAATCACACAACAACGCAGCCTTGTGTGTGTTTCCGGGGCTGAAATTATTTTTCAGTCTGATGCGACTTTTTTTCGACCACTTTTAGTTTGTGGGTTAGAGTACCGCCGGCAGACGCGAAGTCAAACCACGACCCGGCCGGCTTGGCAGTCACCGGGTGGGCTGGTATAACACGCCCCTTTGTGGCCGCTCCCGCATCCTCATGTCCAAACCGCACGTCTACAATGCCTCGCTCGAGACCTTCGAGGAGCTGGTCATCCAGGCCTCGCACCAGCGGCCGGTGCTGGTCGATCTGTGGGCGGAGTGGTGTCCGCCCTGCCTGGTGATCGCGCCGATCCTGGAGAAGCTCGCCGCGGAGTTCGCGGGCAGGCTGGCGCTGGTGAAGGTCGAGGTCGACGACGGTGACAATATGAAGATCGCCGGACGTTACCGGGTGCGTGGTTTCCCCACCATTCTGTTGATCGAAGAAGGCGAGGAGCGCGGCCGGTTCGGCAGTGCGCGCCCGGCGCATTTCGTGCGCGAATTCATCGAGCAGCACAGTCGCCTGCTGGGCTGAGCGGCGCGCGTCCCCGGCCTGACACGCAGCTGAATCAACCCCAAAACCATATTTGCCACGGAAACACACGGAACAACACGGAAAAATCTATAGTAAAGAGACTCGAACCCTTGCGCAGCCCGTCGCGGCCAGAGGCCGTTTCTACACCGCGTGTCATCCGGCCTGAATCTGGTCTAGTGCCGTCCTGGCTTTAGTTATTCCCCCGCAATGAACTCTTTCCGTGTTGTTCCGTGTGTTTCCGTGGCCAAAATGGTTTTTCAATAGCCTTGCTGTTTGTCCTGTTCTCCTTCTCCGACTGCTGTTGGCGGGGCTGGGCGGGCCGCGCGCGACGGGTACATTGCCAGAAATTTGTCGCGGCGTTACCATGCCCGCATACCATAACAATAATTCAGCGTGGTGGCCGGCCAACGGATGGAGGCGGGCGCCCTGCAGGCGGCGAGGTATGACACGTATCATCGCAGTGACCAGCGGTAAGAGTGGGGTTGGCAAGACCCACCTGAGCGTCAACCTGGCGCTCCAGTGCGCCCGGCGGGGCGTGCGTACCTGCCTGTTCGACGCCGATCTCGGACTCGCCAACGTCAACCTGCTCCTCCGGCTCACCCCCAGGCACCAGCTCGGCGACGTCATCGCCGGGACCCACCATCTGCGCGACATCGTCATTCGCGACACCTTCGCCGTCGATATCATCCCCGGCAGCTCCGGCGTGGCGGAAATGGCCGACCTGGGCCCGGGGGCGCTGCGCCGCCTGGGCGGGGAGTTCCTCGCACTGGCCGACTACGATCTGATGGTGCTCGATACCTCGGCCGGGGCCGGACGCACCGAACTGGGTTTTCTGCGTGCCGCCCCGGAGGTCTTGCTGGTGGTCACGCCGGAACCCAGCGCGCTCACGGATGCCTATGCGCTGGTGAAGCTGCTGCTGCATGACGGCTACGCGGGGCAATTGCGCGTGCTGGTGAATCTCGCCCAGTCCGAGCAGCAGGCGCAGCAGACCTACCGGAAATTCAGGGAAGTGGTGCGTGTCTATCAGGGCATCGAGCTGGAGCTGTTCGGCTGGGTGCCGGCCGATCCGCGGGTTGCGGAGGCGGCCCGCCAGCAGCTGCCGGTGACGGTGCTCGATCCAGACGGTCCGGCCGGCACCGCCATCCAGCACCTGGCGGAGCGGCTGCTGACCGGCCCGCCACCGGCAACGGCGGCGGGCGGGATCGCCGCCTTCTGGGCACGTATGACCGGTGCGGAGGTCGCACCCGCACCGCCCACCGCCGCTCCGCCTGTGACTGCCGCGCCCCCGGAATCCGGCCGACCAGCCGCAGAGCCAATCGCGGAGCCAGCCGCAGAGCCAGCCGCAGAGCCAGCCGAGCGGGTATCCCGCCTGCCGTCCGCGTTGCTCGCGGCCTGCCAGCGCACGTTGGACGACCGCCTGACACGCGTCGATGCGGCCTTCGAGGCCGTGATGGACGAGCTGCGGGCGCTGCGCGGCGGTACCCCGGAGGCTGCATCGCCCGTTCCACCGCCGGCGCCGCCCGCGCCGGTACC
>Ga0265293_10006642_pt1 | contig 18344 bp, 17 predicted proteins | sample Munlanlewell138R_FD_192505 | JGI IMG/M metagenome (GOLD analysis project Ga0265293, IMG submission 192505) | Leachate microbial communities from a municipal landfill in Southern Ontario, Canada - Leachate well 138R | ecosystem: Engineered > Solid waste > Landfill > Unclassified | place: Canada...
GGATTTTGAAATACTAAACTATCAAATACCACAAAATTATGAACAAAGAACAGAACTCCGTTAATATACAAACACAGCAATTAAATATAGCTAGTGTTATAAGTCATTTATACCAAGATTTGTCAAATAAACACGAAATAAAGATAAGTGATTTATTAATATCATTAAGAAGTGATAAATTATATTGTTATTCACAAGATGAATTTGGTTATTTGATACAATTAGATGTTGTTAGTTTAAATGACTTATAACGGTTGGTAATATATGTAGTTGCCTACACGAACTTAAAATTTTAGTACAAACCTTAATAGGTAATTACATATATTGCTTGTTAGCAACAGTTAGATTTATGGATGAAAAGAACACAATAGAAAGTTTATTAGATTTGAATGAACAACAGATATTAAATGAAAAAACTTTGTATCACGGAACAACAATACATAATTTACCATCAATTGAGCAAAATGGTTTGATGCCCACCATTGGTGATTTTGTGAAAAATATGTATGCTGGTTCAGTTGATGGTGATGTGATGGATTATTTAGAGGAAATTTTATACGCTACCGATAAAAAACAAATTGATAAAGCAAGAACGGCAATAGTATATCAAATAGCGAATAAATTAGGTAAAGATTATCATTCGGTAACTAATGAAGAATTTGAAAAATACGGTGCATTGGCAGTGGTAAAAAATGGTGATGAATATTTTGATTTCCACTCAGAAGAAGACCAATATTATGGTAGGGCACCATTAGGTGTTGAAACTGGTGATTATTACACAAGAGATGAAATCACACCAGATTATATATTAATAGGTGAAAAATTAACATCGTTTTTTAAGAAATTTGGATTATTCCCAATAAAAAGCGTTGGAGAAAAATAAAACAAAAGAATGTTACGATGAAACTTAATACGAAGCAATAACGTAGCATTGCATATAACGGTACGCAACTAAAAATTGCGTAGTGAAACGTAGTAATGATTAGTTGATGTTATGCAATGGTAAGTAATAATTTAAGAGAGATTTAAGAAACAATTTAAGAGATAAAATATGAGAAAAAATAAATATGAAGCAATAATACACTTATGTGTTAATTTGTTTAAAGCAAATCAAAGTTCAGATGTTAAAATAGTTTCAGATTTTGACGAAAGTGGATTTATTTCAATTAGAATAAAATATTTGAATAGGCAATTACAAGAGTTATTTCAAAAACACGGATTTGAAATACATAATATTTCACCAAATAAAATAGACGAATGTTTAAATTTAACAATTAAATATTAAAATTATGTGAAACTCTGGAGATAACGAATTTATACATTCAGCTTGTTCAGAAGCTATAAGAAATGGTATTTTAAAAATTACACAAGAAGAATTGGATTCTCATTTTGATGATGAATCAGTTAAAAAGTCAAAAGAATTAAATAAAAAACTTGAAATAGAAAAGCAGTAACTTAAAATACTATTGTATAACGTGGTTGCGCTTGGCGCAGTGGCGGTTTTCGGAGCACGGAACTGTCAACATACCACAAAAGCCGATGCGAGGCACAAAGCTCAATTAAGCACTAAACCCGCCATTGAGCCAAACGCATGTTATCGGTTCGTGCTTCTGTCAAACGAATTTTTAACTTAAATAATAAATATCATGTCAAAAACAAAAACAGTAAAAAAACTTGATTTAACCATTACTTACAAAGTTGGTTACGGTGATGTAAAAATGCCGAAAGAAATCTATGAGCAACTTTTAAAAGCTGCCGAAAATGGGGATGAAATTGAAATGCACAAATATCCTGATGTTGCAGATTGGATGTCGTCAAATGTTGCCGAAAGAGATTGCTTTGATTGGAAAGCTGAAATTGATAGTGTGTCTTAGCATGACCGATAACTCTCTTATATGTATGATACACACTTTTGCAAAACGCTCTAAATAACTAAAACAATGAAACTTACAGTTAAACAAAAACGAAATATTCAGAATTTAGACACCGAAACTACAATAGAATTATTGCACGAGTGTGCAGAACGTCTCGGACTTGTAACTGTAAGCGAATATTGTAAGATAATGAACAGAAAAAAGAGAGTAACATATCTCGATATTGAGAATGAAAAGATTAAAACGGTAACATTTGGTGGTGTAATTTATTGCGTAATAAATGGTTAATTATAATAATTATTTGAAATTAATTAAAAATATAATGTATGGAATGTTATCTTAATGATAAAGATATTGAAAATGTTAGTGAAATAAAATCATTTTTAGACCTCAATGATATTGAATATAGTACTGAATATTCGAATTTTTGTTTACATTTTGGTAATCCAAATGGGAAACGTTTATATGAGATAGAATATATACCATCTCGTGAATATCCAATAAACTATGATAAATTCGGTATTAAAGGTGTTGATAAGAATTTTTTCTTTAATTTAAGTTATGAAGCTGAACAGAATAATTCATTCAAGTTATGGATTAAAGACTTTGAGTGGAATAATCAAAGACAAAAAGATGTATTAAAATCTTATATTTTACATGCGGCTGGTAAAACACCAAATAAGATATATGCTAGAGATTGCATAGTTAAGGTTGTTGATAGTAAAGAGGCTAGGAAATTTGAAGAAGAAAATTGTTTTTATGGTAAACGTGGTGCATCACTAAATTTAGGTCTTTATTTAAAGAAAGATAAAAATGGGTTAAAAAGTGGTACATTAGTTATGTTATATACATTTGGGTTAAACTTTTTTGGTAAACAAAATGATATTATAGAAATTATTAGGGTTGGAACATTAAAATTTCATCATGTTAATGGTGGTTCATCAAAATTATTAAAATATTTTATCGATAATTATAAAAAAATGGTTATCGGTAAGAATGAGATTTCAGTTAATCACATTAAATTTTACTCGGATTATGACCATAATTTAGGTTCTTCAATGGAATCTGTTGGATTTAAATTTATTGGTTATTCTAAGGGTGGTTTCATGAATTATTGGGTTGATGAGGGTATAGCAAAACAACGTCAACCAATGAAACATAAATGGGTTATGGAACAAATGTCTATTGGTAAATGCATTGCGATACCAAACGCCGGTGTTAAAACATTTATCTTAAATTTATGATAAAAAAAAAACCACTAACTAAAATAGATAGTGGTTTAAATATCATATAGTATAATATATTATATATCTTCGAACGAAGCACCAGTTGGTGTAAGGTTAAATTCAACAACAACATATTCTAATGATTTTGTTGGTTTAATATATATTTTACCAACTAATTCACTTCTATCTATTGATTCTGGTGAAGAATCAACTGTAACTCTAAAGTCTGTTATACCTCTTTCAGACCTAATACTATCCAATATAGGATTAACTAGTGTTAGGAATTGATTTCTCACAATATCATCATTTTGCTCAAATAATAATCTGATTGAAACTGCTGATATAAGTTTTCTTGCTTGTAGCAATAATCGCCTAACGTTAATTTTATTTAATGCAGTATCTGAAACTTGAAGTGTTTTATTACCCCATATTTTAACACCCTCGGATGCAAATGTTGCAATAGGGTTAACTCTACCATCATAAAGGGTATCTCTTTGTGCTATTGTTAATTTACTTCTTGTTTTTATAGCATCAACACTACCTCTATTAACACCAGCCGATGCAAACCAAGGATATGCAATATTATCCGTTCTAGCAATATTTCTAACCACATCCCTTGTAGGTGGTATCCACATATATTGATTATTTTCAGAATCATTAATTTGAATCCATGGCCAATAAGTACAGGTATAGTTACTATCAAATTCACCATCTATCTTATCAACAACATCATCAACATCTAGTATGTCTCCAGCAGAATCAGTATCTGGTGTGGTTACAATGTATAATGAATCTGCTCTTTCTGTTTCAATCATTTCGATTGCTTCATCAATTAAATTACTATTATTAAATGTATCAATACCTGGTGTTGCAAATATATTTATATTAACTGCTTCTGGATTCGCAAATGTTCTTATAGCCTCAAAATATGCGTAATAATCTGAGGTTATACCATTTTGACCATTTGTTAACGCTAATGGGGTGAAATTTTCTTGAGTAAGACCATTAATACCCTTTATACCATTAATAGCATATGTATCTTGATTAGTTCTTCTAGTTCTATATATATCCCATCCATCAAAACCACCATATGGTGCTAATGTAAATTTACGAGCCCTAATATTTTCATAATCGGTTCCAACTATACCACTATCAGTTCTAAATTCAGAATTACCAACCTCAAAAGTATATATTGGTGTATATGTACCACCCGTAATATCAACAACCTCCGAAATTCCATCAATTGTAGCTGTAGCGGCAGAAATATCCATATGGAAACCACTTGTATTACCCGTCCATATATTTGTTTCACTTGAATCCGGTACACCTTTATAATTAAAGAAGTTTTGGTCAATTCCGGTTGTATCAGATAATCCTAAATAATACTTTCGTTTATTTTCATAAACACCATATGTTGTTTTATATAATATTGATGGATTTTGAACACCAGTATTATTATTCGAATCAGAATCCCTTTGAGGTACCCCAACAAAACCGGCTGGGAATGCGTCATCAAAGTCAGAATCTTCATCTAATTCAACCAATATATAACTTGATTTAGATGCATATTCACCATCCAATGTACCTATCCTACGTCCAATAAAATTATCAGAATTTCTATCCATTGTACAACGGGTAAATCTTTCTAATTTACTTGGTTTTGCATCTGTATCATTAAAATTTCTAACCACAACATCAAACTCTTTTTCATCCGGTTTAATATTTTCAATTGATATTTTAATTTGTTTATTAGCTGAATCACCATCTGATATGGTCCACAATCTAAATAATCTAATAATATTAGACCCACGAACCTCTGATACTATATAAGGTGTAACTGCCGGAGAATACTCAACTTTATTATCACTAAATGATGTATCATATTGAACTAATGTTAAATTAATACCTCTAACTTTTTCGTCATCAATATATTTATCCAACATATTTTTATATACTTCTTCAACAAATACTGCTGTCTTACCATCACTTTGTGTTCTACCAAGAACTCTGGTTATATAATTTTTCTTAGTATTATCAAAAGATATGTCATAAGTAACATTACCTTGTGTTAAAGAATTAGCACTTAAAGTAATTGAACCTAAAGGATTATCTTGAGCACTTGTATTTGTATTATCGATAACTATATCCGTTGGTGTACCACATTCTAGATTTAAAATTTCATCACCATCATATGACCCACGACTTCTTAATACCGCAACAATTTTATCTTCAACATCATTATAAGAAGACCCAGAATAATATACTATTGTAGATGCACTAGTAGTACCACTTATACCACCATCTGGCATAGTACCAGTACCAGTTACAAAATAAGTAAATGTAACACCACTAAATACACCAGCGGTTTCACTTGGTTTATTCCAAACAATTGCAGCCGTACTACCGGTATCACCAGTACTCTTAAGTGGTAAACTTAACAAATCTGTATCTAAATCACCATTGTCATAAAGAGTTTGAACCCAAGACTGTGATGTGGTTATATCAGTTAATGTACCGGCACTAGTTGCTTGGTATGTTATAAAATTAGATACTGTTGTTGCTGAAATAGTTTCACTAATCGTTGATTCATCTAATGCAGCATCTAATGTTATACCCCATGATTGACCCGCATTATAACCTGACTTACCCAATACTCTAGTAACAAACAATTGATTTGATTCACTTAAATAAGATTTGGCTATATAAGGTAATTCGTATTTAGGTGCTCCCGTTGAAGCTATCTTAGTAGAATTTAATCCACCAAAAAATGTTTTGAATTCATCATAATTTGTAATAAATACTGGGTTGAATGCTGGACCCTGCGTTGTTTCACCAACTAACCCTAGTGTTGTAACACCAACATTACGTGCAACAAAAGAGATATCATTCTCTGATGTATAAACTCCTGGACTGACAAAAATGCTATTAGCCATTTAATTTTTTATTTAATTTTTTATATTATTTTTCCTTATTTATAAATATACTTTTAAATACCAAAAACTCTGTTACTAACCAAATTTCATGTTTAAACACGTAAAAATATACTGTGAACTACCCACCCACGGCATAGCCGATGGGTTGGACTTCAAGGGTCACAGACTCACCTAATGGTAACGCCTCACCTTGTTTTTGCTTTACGTAGGATTCAATCCATGAACCCGACAATATATTTAAACCTTGCTTTAAAATATTTTTTGCTGCATTTACATCTCTATCGTGATGTTCACCACAAGATTCACAAGTCCACTCTCTAATGACTAATGTTAAATCTTGTTTTATCCATCCACAACTTGAACAGGTTTTACTACTTGGAAAGAATCTATCAATTTTAACAAATTGTTTATCATTCCAATTAGCTTTATATTCAAGCATAGTGTAAAAAGTACCCAACGAAACATCACTCATTGCTTGCGCTAAACAATGATTTTTCATTATATTCTTTACCGCTAAGTCTTCAACTGATATTATGTCGTGGTTTTTGACAATTTCAGTTGATACCTTATGTAAATAATCTTTTCTAATGTTTGTGATTTGTTCGTGTACTAAAGCAAGTTTTATTTTCTGTTTATTTCTTGATTTACCTCCTTTTACTTTTTTAGAAAGTTGTCGTTGCTCATATTTTAGTTTTTTTAATTTACTTTTAAGTGATTTAATATTCTCATAACTGCTTCCATCTGAAAGTATTGCAAGTTCTTTTATTCCTGTATCCACACCAACGGACTTATTTGTTTTGTCAAATGGCTTATGTTCAACTTCACAAGTGATAGAAACATAGTATTTACCTGTTGTTGATTTTGATATTGTCGCAAACAATAGATTACCTTCCAATTGTCTATGAAGGTTTAATTTAATACCTTCTTTAAATTTAGGGATTACAAGTTTATTATCTTCAATCAATATGTTTTGTGGGACTTTAAAACTTTGTCTATCATATTTTGACTTAAATCTTGGAAATTTATTTTGCTTATTGAAGAAATTCTTATAGGCAATATCTAAATTCCTAATTGATGCTTGTAGTGATTGACTATTAACTTCTTTTAACCAAACAAAATCTTCTTCTTTTTTAAGTTTTGTTAGGTTATTTGCGTTATCGTAATAGTTCAGTGAAGTCTTTTCGTTTAGATACTTCTCTTTACGCTCATTTAAGAATTTATTAAATACAAATCTACAATGTCCAAAGTGTTTACTCAACAAAGATTCTTGTTCCTTTGTCGGGTAAATTTTAAACTTATATGACTTATGTATCCGCTTCATTTTATTATTAAATAGTCTAAACTTTTATAAAATTGTACGTTTTATTCTAATAATCCACTCACCACTATTAACCACACTTAATAATCTAATATTATCATCTAATATATCTACTGTTAACTCAACCATTTCAGTATTACCTATATCATTGGTTGATGTTTCATAATATTCTATAGAATTTGTACTAATTGACCAAACACCGGTAATAGTACCAACCCTCAAACCGATTGATGATTTAATCATATAATTCCATATAACCCCATCACCATCATTATTTGGTATGGTATCTAAAATTGTTTGACCAACAACTACTGGTATTTCATCGGCAACTATATTATCACCAATTATGAATGTTTTATTTATATTAGAACTATTTCTCTGTATTGTCATTTTATAATAATTTTCCGTTTAATGTAAATCTAGATTCTAGTTGAGCGGGTTTTGAAATGGTAAATGTTATTTCATCACCAGATGTAACTACAAATGGTGTAGTTACAATATTACTATTTACGGTTATAATTAATGAATTAATATTAATCAATCCAATAATTTCAACAAATTTAATATCAAATTCAGCTATGGTTGTAAATGTTGTATCAGATAAAGGTTTAAATATTAAGTTATATGATATTAAACTAGTATCTTTATCTGATTTAATTTTGACCATAGGTTTTCTAACATTCCTTTCAACTTCATATATTAGTAATGCCCTATTTTTAGCTGGTATCACCTCAAATTCATCAGAATCTAATATATAACCCATTAATCTCATTTCAAATAATTGTACATAAAACCGTCTATTTTCAAAATCATTTATAGGACTTTCATCACCAGATGTATCTAAAACGATTGGCATTGGATGACCATTTGGGTTAATATAGAACTGTCTAGACCTAAAAATTTGATTTATTTTAAATTGCATTTTATTTAAATCAACCATTTTATTACAAAATATTCTTACCTCATAAAGCATATCAATAGCAGTTGGTTGGGGTATTTTATATACATCAACACCCTTTCTAACACCATCAAATGTTGGTACTTTGTAATAAGTGTAAGTTAATCTAGTGGCGGTATTCCATAAACTTTGTTGGTTGGTACCTGGCTGAGTATCTGGTTTTCTAACAATCGTTATGAAAGGTATTTTAATATCCTTATGTTTACCTGTAAACTCCCACGTTTTTGTAAATTCAACCCATCTTTGTAAAGTTAAAAATATTACAGGTATTTTCTCACCATCAATAACTATTTCAAGGTCTTTTTTAACAAAATCAATAAATGCTGAATCTAAATCTTCTAATGAAACACCTTTAGGTAAATATGTACCATTATCCATAATATTATCCAATAATTGCTCCCTTTGTTCAGGACCATATTTCTTGGGTAATATATTTAAGTTTTTTCTATAATTTTTAGGTAATGCACACATTAATCTTTATTTTATAAATTTATATAGATGAAAATTCATCATTATCAACAGGTGCACATATTATTGTTCTAAAGGCACCTTTATACCCAAATATTGTATGAGCATTATCATAATTTTTAGAACCATCATTAACTACACTGAAATATCTAATCTCTCTTTCAGAAACTACATAACCTATGTAATCCCCATATGTAATATCGGCCCCTAATTCTTTTAATTGAGAATCATAAACACCAAATCTTAATTGTCCATCTTGTAAATACCTTAATGACCCACTACCCTCATTATATACTTTATTATCTGGTTCGCTTAATGTTACAATCACCGATAATTCTACTGGTACTTTATATCTAATATCGTGTTTACCAGATTCACCATATAAATCATCAACCATACTAGTTTCTCTATCTATTTGGTATAATATAACTCGCATATTAATATCCCCCTCAATATATTCCCTACCAAGCTGAACTTCAATATCAAAATCATTTTGGGAGAAAAATTTATTTAATCGGTTTATAGGTATTATATTACTCATAAAATATTTATATTTAATAATCTCAACTATTTTAGTGGTTGAGTGTTTTACTATATAAATATTTAAGTTATTCTAAATATCTTTATTTTTATAATATTTATGGTATATTAATAAATATTATATGATTAATTTAGAAACTATAAGAAAAAATTCAGCATTACCATTATTAGAAGATTATAACGGTAAAAACCCCTATATTACTAATTTAAGAAAGAAATATATTAAACATGGAAAAATAACACTAACCACTAATCAGTCAAAATATATTAGAGATAATTTTGATAAAGACCCAATTAAGATAAATAGGGTATTAAATATAACTAATTATTTAGGTATTGAATTGCAAAAAAATGATGGATTATCATTTACACCAGAAAAAATTTTAGTTGAATATATATTAGCCGAAACTGAAAAAACTTTTCACATATATGGTAAATTAAAGAAAAATCAAGAAATTAGTAAATTATACTGGATTCCAAAAACACAATTACTAGATGACCCATATTTTGAAGATATCAATGTTGAAGTAAATTTTGAGAAATATAATACCATTTTATCAAAGTTTAATAAAAAATTATTTAAACATCAAGAAGAGGCTGTTAAATTTCTTTTATCAAGAAATGGTTGTATATTAGCTGATGATATGGGGCTTGGTAAAACAATGTCAAGTATTGTAGCATCACTAGAGAGTGGTGCTGAGAAAATATTAATTGTTTGCCCATCATCACTAAAAATTAATTGGGAAAGAGAAATAAATATATTTTGTGATGATACTATAATAATTAATGGTAAAAAATGGGGAAATGCTAAATTTACTATTATTAATTATGATATACTTAAGAATTTTCATAAAATAAAAAAACGTGGTTTAAAAAATAAAAATATTGATGAAGATGTAATAGTTGAATTTAAAAACGAAATGGTTGATGCCGGGTTTGATTTAGTTATAGTTGACGAAGCCCATTCATTAAAAAATCATAAAAGTATTAGGGGTGAGATTATGGTTGATTTATGTGTTAAACATAATGTGGAAAAAGTTTGGTTATTGACAGGTACCCCAATAGCTAATAGACCAATGGATTTTTTTAACCTATTAAACTTAATTAAAGCACCCGTGGCTAATAATTGGCAATTCTTCGCCACTAGATACTGTGATGGTAAAAGATTCATGAAAACGCTTAAAAACGGCAAAAAAAAGCAAATATGGTTAACTAATGGGAATTCCAATTTAGAGGAATTAGCTAACAAAACAAAAAATATAATTCTTAGAAGAAAAAAGATGGATGTTTTAGATATGCCGGAAAAAACGATAATACCAGTATATCATCAATTATCAAGTTCGGGGCGTAATAAATATGAGAATTTATGGGAAGAGTATTTACAAAAACGTAAAGAATCTGGGAAAAGAGGTGGAATTAATCGTGATTTAGTGGAATTAATATTATTGAGACAGAATATTGCAATGGAAAGTATTCCATATACAGTAGAATTAGCTCAAAATGCTATAGAGCAAGGTGAAAAAGTCATTATTTTTACTAACTTTACCGAGGAATTACTAGAGTTACAATCAATATTTAATAAGACATGTGTTGTACATTATGGTGAATTGAATGACAAACAAAAACAACGCTCAATTGATAGATTTCAAGATGACCCGGATGTTAAAATATTTATAGGTAACATTAAATCAGCTGGTGTTGGTATTACACTTACAGCAGCAAATATAGTTATATTTAATTCATATGAATGGGTGCCTGGGTTAAATGAACAGGCTGAAGATAGGAGTCATAGAATTGGACAATTAAATAATGTTAGTATTTATTATCAATTATTCTTAAATACTATATCAATTAGAATATGGTCAGTACTTCAGAATAAAAAATCCGTTATAGATAAAATATTAGGTGAAAAATGCGGTAATGTTTCAGATGAAGAAATAATAGATGTTATTTTAGAATTAATAGAAAATGATTAGAATATATACCATAAGAGAATGTTCATATTGTAATAAACTTAAGGAATTATTAAAGAAAGATAATTTAGAGTTTGATGAAATTGACGGTGATTTACCAGAAAATGATTCTAAATTTTTAGAATTATTTAATGTAACAAAATCATATAACGTACCAACTATTATAGTTAATAAAAGTATATTAGTTCCAGAAGTTTCTTTTAATACAATAGATGAGGGGTTTGAACTAATTAAACGTATCATCAATCACAGTTAGTTATATTAAAAAATAATGTAAATAGTAAATATTTTAGATATTTATATATAAAACATTATATGGGAGCAAATAAAAGTGAACAAGAAAGATTATTTCGACAAGTTAGACATTCTTTAGGTGAACCTATAAGACAAGTTGAATTACTTGACGAACAATTATGTACCTTATTAGAAATATCTATTGAGGATTACGCCCAATATGTTCAAGAATGGTTAATTGAGCATCAATGGTCTTCATTAATAGGTCAAGATGCGACTAATGTTGATATTGCATTTGCTTTAACAACAAGGTCAATAGATTTTGAAAGTCAATTTACATATGCGTATTCTAAACAAGTTGGTTTACAAGCAAGAGGTCCTTGGGAATTAAAAAAAGATTATGTTGAACTAGAAGCTGGTAGACAAGTATACCAAATACCTGCTGGTAGAGAATTAAATGAAGTTATATGGTTAACCCCACCATCAACAGACCACGCTTTATTTTCACAATATGGTGGTATGGATTATGGTTTTGGTGGTGGTGTAGGTCAAGTAGGTTCTGGTTATGGTGCTAGACAAGGTGGTGGTATGGGTAATGGTGGTATGGGTGGTTATTATATTGCGCCAGCATTTGACGTACTATTAACAGCTGGTGATATAAATCTTAAACATAGATTATTAAGAAGTGAATTAACATATAAATTAACCGCAGGACCCGATGGTACTAGATTATTACATCTTATGTCTGTACCTGGCTCAAGATTATCTTTCGGTCATGGTGGTGCGGCTGCAACCGGTGGTATAGGTAATGTAGCATCGGGTATAGGATTGGCTGGTTCTAGGGTTTGGTATCACTATTATGATACAAGTGGTGGTAATGTAGACCAATGTAGAAATGAAAATAAAGATATTATAAAATTACCAAATGAAGTACCATTAGATAGATTAGATTTTGATGATTTTAATGAACCAACAAAAACAATAATAAGACAGTTATTAATTGCTGAAGCTAAAAGAACTTTAGGTAGAGTTAGAGGTAAATATAGTGGTGCATTAAAAGTACCTGAAGCAGATGTTATAATGGATTATGAATCATTATTAAATGAGGGTAATGAAGAAAGGAAAGCGGTTCTTGAAAGATTGGATGAAAGATTACGACGTTTATCGTCAGATGAACAATTATTAAGAAAAGCTGAAGAATCTGAAAATATAAATAGAACGCTAAAGAATAGACCGTTGGGGATGTATGTTATGTAATTAAAAATATTAAAGATTTGAAAAAAAAATATATAATAATAAAGGTGTACATATTAATATATACACCTTTATTATTTTTCACCTAAAAATTCCACTCATCATCACCATCATCAATCGGTGTATCATCTATATTTATGGGGATTTCATTATCTGAATATTCCATAGCATCAACAATTGTATTTGGTAATTTAACACCACTAATATTATTATCTTTAATTTTTACCACGGTATTTTCATCATCTAATTTAGTTAATCCCATAGATTCTCTTTCACCTATATATTCTAACCACATATCATAAACATCTTTTTTATCTTCTAGACATTTTTCTAGGTCTATGGTTTTATAATATTCAGCCCTTTTTATAGCATCATTTTCATATTTAAATAACACATCATTTATTAAACCATAATTAACCTTTGTTAAACATAGGACTTCATCATCTTTAAGGTTTTTAGAAACAAAGTAAACATCATTATTAATAATTTCTAAATCCACAATATCCATTATAATTTCTGGTATTTTACCGGTTTTACTTATTGTTTTTAAATCACGTAATTCTAGTGTCCTAATAGTTTTATTAAGAAAATTATTCTCTTCTATTATATCTTGATTACGTTTTTCTCTCATCCTAGTTATATAATCTAATTTAAGTTCTTCAAAATCTTGTTTTGATATATTATTAGGGTATATACCCTTTGACTCCATTTTAACCCAGAAATAAATTTCTTTATCTTCCATAACCATTAAGTCCTCATAATTATCTTGGTCACTATCATTATATGGTAAACCAGCACAAAGTTCTGTATCTTTTTTTGTAAAATATTCCCTTTCATTAAGAACTAATTTTTTAGTTACTTTATCCTTAACCATATTTATAATAATCCTGTTTCTAATATCTGGTTTAAAACAAACTAATAATGGTTTAACTTTTTTATTAAGGGCATCTAAATATTTAGGTACATTATATTCATCGGTTGTTAATTCTGGATTATTTTCTATTTGCTCTGTTGGAATTAATTTACAATTTAATACTATTTCTTTCTTACCAGTTTCTTTATTAACACTTGTTTTTAAATCACCATGCGATTTAGATGTACCAACATTAACATAATATATTGTATCACCCAAATCAGGCACTATACCCTCATTTATTAATAACTCCATATGAGCTTGTTTAGGTAATGGATTACCAGCCTTATTAGTTTTAATTGACTTAGCTTTATAAGTTTCAATAGTGTTTTTAACCCTAGATTTTGATGCAATTTTAACCAATGGTATATCATAACTGTATATTTTTTCTACGGTTTCATAATAAAACTCAATAAATCCATAACCATCACCCTCTAATAATAATCTAACTGATTTATCTATAAAATCTTCAATATATCCCGGCATTTTTTTTGATTTTATGGAATTTCCAACCAATTTAACCTCAGTTTCACCATTTTTTGTAAGTAATAAATCTGCGTAGTTTTTTCTAGAAAAATTTATTGTGGTTAATGCAATTTCATCAACATCTAACCCCATACGACCTTCCATATACAAATCATTAAATTCAGCCACAACAGCAGATAACCCAGTATATTCTTTATCAGATTTATTAAACCTATGTGTACCATCTGATGTATAGGTTATTTTATCAATATCATCTGGTATAGCGAAGTTAACGCCATCAGTATCTCCCACTAATGGTCTGAATCCCATATCTTTAAAGAATTTAACTAACAATCTAAAATATTGTCTACCCCTACATGTTGTTTCTTCTGCACAATCAGTATCTCCCCATGGAAATAAATAAGGTGCCCCAAAAGACCCAAAAAATGAGTTTGCCAAAATCTTAAGTGGTAATTGTTTTTTATCATATAAGCTTTTAAGTGCCGTATATTCTTTCTTTTTATTTGGGTCAACCTCTAATTTAGCTAATTCATCATTAATATTTTTTAAATCCTTATATTCATCACGTGTTTCAGCAATATATAATAAGAAATTCTTCATAGCATTAGATATATCTAATGATGGGAATATATTATGTGTTAACTCTATATTAGGATAGAGAGCGGCATAGTCAAGTTTTGCCACATTTTTAGCGAAACCAACCTCTAAAAGTCGTGATAAACCACCAGTAAATGTTTTTTGTTTATCTAATGATGGAATTCCTAATCTATTTTCATATGACCAAGCGCACATTATTAATTTCCAAATAGATGCGGTACCCATTGTTGATGTTTTGGAATATGATGTTGGTAATATTTTAGATAAAAGGAAAGATGCTTGATTATAAATAAAATCAATTTGTTCTGTTTCCCAAAGGTCATCTAATAAGTATCTACGTACTATAAATGCGCCATCAACTATTGAATAATTATCTTGTATTGGTTTATCATCTCTAATTTTATACCATGTTCCATCATCTTCATTAAACGCATATTTATTTTTATTATCATTCCATACTTTATGTATTACATCACCAGGTACATATACACGATTATTTTTAGCTATACCAGAAAATTTAGTAATATATTTAAGCCCCCATTTTTTAATTGAAGAATTAATAGCTTGTGCTCTTCTTACCGCATGCGCAATATCAATTACATTAAAACCCCACATAATCGTTTGATTATAATATTCTGTTTCACTACCTAATTTAATTGAAGCGTTTTCTTTAAAATAAATGGATTTATCCTCATTAAAAGAAGTTTTAACATCTAGTTCTTTTAATGGACAACCCAATATTTCAGCCCTAACCTTTAAAAAATCAAAATCAAAGTTCTCGGAGTTATAACCAGCTATTATATCCGGTTTAATTATTTCGATTATACCGAAAAAATCTTTTATTACTTTTAGTTCATTATCCCTTAATTCTTTTGGTGTATCACCGGTAACTTCTAACACATGTTCAAAACCACGATTATCTTTAATACCTATTTGAAAAATTCTATCCTTTTTAGGTAGTAATCCCGTTGTTTCAAGGTCAAATTGAAGTCTATGAACATCATTATAGTCTTCCATACCCTTAAATAATCGTTTACCGGTTTGAATTAAGTATTGTTCTGCTGGTGCTAATGTTTGAAAATATTCCTTTTCATTACCGAAAACATCTACACCACCATCTTTAAGGAATTTTAATAATTGATTGTATGATTGATTACCGGTTAATAAATACTTATACCCATTATCTAATCTTTCCGGTATATTACCATTACCATCTTTTATTTTTAGACTTTCTATAGTTATACTGGCAGCTTCTAGGTGTCTTCTTGTTTCTTTTCTATTACCATTATATAATATACTACCAACATCATGTCTCATCCATATAAATGGTTTAAATGTATCTGTCTCAATATACTTACCCTTCTTTGGATGATTTATAATTAAATCTACTTTATTACTAAAATATGTAGCTTCTACAGCAACAATAAATTTTTGAGGATTTCTACCTTGTAGAAATTTTGAAATAACCTCTTTATTAACTTCAATCATATTTTTTAATTTGGTGTAAATATAAGAAGTTAAATATTAAATTTCAAGATATTGGTAATATAAATAAAATAAGCTTTGCTCAATTGAGCAAAGCTTAAAAATACTAATTTTTTTTTATAAATGCAAGTTTTTAACAATTTTTTATTGCACCATCGAGTATATGTATTTTAAGTTCTTCTCTAATCGGCACTATTAGTGTCCCACTACCATCTAAAAATTCAAGTGTAAACTCACCAATATATGTACCTGGTTTATTAGTATCCTTTTGTCTCCATTGATATACAATATAATATTCTTCAGTACAATCATCACACGATTCTTTTAAAGAACATGTAGCTAATTGTTTTGATATTTTTCTAACACCCGTCTCAATATTAGTCATTGAAAATGTTATATTTGCATTTTGAATCATTTCGTGAAATGATTTATAATCGGTTCTACCATCTTGTATTAATTCCATTACAATTGGGTTAAGGGTAGAATCTTTGTTTATGAAAAAATCCATGTCTAATCTTTTAATTTAGCTTTTATTTCCCTTATTTTAGTTTCCGCCTGTTTATTAATTCCCAATAATATTAAGTGGTGTGATAATAATGACCCAAATATTATTATATATTCCCCAGAAATAATTACTGGAATATTATTAATCATTGAATATATTCCAACACCAATGAAGTAAAATACCGTAAGGTATATTAATATCATAATTAAATAGGATGAAATTCTAGTAGAACTCATCACACCATCTTTTAAACATGATTGTTTTAAATATGATAATATTTTATTAAAAATTTTTCCCATATCTATAATTTTATTTATGGTACCCAAGTTGTTAATTCCGTTCTAACCCACGTATCAGTATCAATACACACGTATATATGAGTTGCGGTATAAATAATTTGCCCCTTTATTCCTGTTGAAGTTGGTGATGCTGGTGGTGATGTTGAAATAGGTAATGTAAAAAGGCTCGTTTGTAAATGTATACCTGAACCTGTGGCATCATCCAAATATATACCTCCTCCACCTTCATCACTCAAATATATACCTCCTCCTGCTTTAGCATTCAAATATATACCACCTCCAGCGAAATCTTGAATATACGTACCACCACCTGAACGGTCATTCAAATATATTCCACCTGTTGATGCATTTACTGTAAAATCTGAAATATTGTTTACTTGTGTTCCAAAATATATAGGCTGTTCACCGGTTATATTTACCTGAGTACTAAGCTCCGTTGAAGTAAATGTGGATAAAATCCCACTTAAATTACTACCATCACCATAATAGGTTGTTGCCGATACACTTGTAGCACTTAATTCTGGTACAACTAAATTACCACTCATCGTATCCCCGGTAACATTAACATATACACCGGTTAATCCTGAAATTGTATCACTAACCCATTTAACGTCTGGTATTTGTCTACCGGAAAAAATTGTTGATGTACTAGAACTATAAGATATTATATTAGATGAGGTGAAATTTGTTTGTGAGATTCTAAATATACCATCATTAGTACCCTTACTTCGAAATGTTATAGTATCACTTGTTATATCCATTTTACTATAATAAGGTAATTGAGGAAAACCAACTAATAAACTAGATAATGTAGAGCCAGTTACTAATAAATCACCACTAAATTTAGCTTTATTACCATATATTGTATCAGATTCATTACCAATAATATTTTCGCCACCCAATATTACAGACCGCTCAACATTATTATTGATAGTATTATTAAACCCACCTAATATTATAGAATTTGTTGAACCAGTTCCTATGGTTGAATTCTGTGAATGAATAAATGAATTACTACCACTACTAGAAGAATTTGTACCGCCAACATGAGAGTTAGCACCTATTGCTTGGTTATCACTTCCCTCTGCATGTGAACTTGCACCTATAGCAATTGTACCACCACCTTCAGAATGTGATTGCGGACCAATAGCCTGAGTACCAGCACCCTCGGCATGAGAGTGTGTACCAATTGCTTGTGAACCACCACCCTCGGCATGAGAGTAAGACCCAACAGCCTGAGTACCACCACCCTCTGAATGGGAGTTATCACCAATAGCAATG
>Ga0265293_10006644_pt1 | contig 18338 bp, 13 predicted proteins | sample Munlanlewell138R_FD_192505 | JGI IMG/M metagenome (GOLD analysis project Ga0265293, IMG submission 192505) | Leachate microbial communities from a municipal landfill in Southern Ontario, Canada - Leachate well 138R | ecosystem: Engineered > Solid waste > Landfill > Unclassified | place: Canada...
AGTGGACTCATTGTATCAGAGACTGGGCAACGATAAGAGGACAACTGGATATTTTGCACCCTGGATGGGATGGCGTTAGGAATGAGTAGGTAAACGTGAGTTTACACAAAGAACTTGACACTCCCATTGATTATTTCAAAAACGATAACAACGAGAAACTACTAGTGATATGATACGACTTTATCCAAGAATATTTGCACTTTTGCTCATAGCTTTGGCAAGTTTTAGCTGCAGTTCTACGCAACTAAAACATAAGGAAACTACAGCGACAAAAGTAGAACAAAAGCAGAAACTGCCTTTTGATGAATACATGAACAGTATTCACGAAAAAATCCAGAAACATTGGCCTAGTATACAAAAAATTTGGCCCAATCATGACTATAGTCAGCACACGCTTATCCTTTATAAACTCTCGCCGGAGGGCGAAAGCATAGAAGCGTGGGCGCTGTCGGTGGATGGAAAGAATAAACTTAGCAAAGAGCAGCAAGAATCTATCTCGCCGCCACAAGCTGGAGGCTACGCCAGTACTAAATTTGCGGGAAAAGACGCCATCGTGATGAGCGCAGAGCTAAGTACGAACGATCTAGAAAAAGACGCCGACGAACTATACAGAACCGCCACACACGAACTCGTACATTTCTACCACCAACAAGAGGTCGAAGACTATAAACTCGAATCTAACCGCCGAGCTGAAAGCTACCCTATTAGCGCTAAGGCTCGCTTATACCGACAGATGCTGTATCGCAGGCTTATAAGCGCTTACGAAAACCCTGAAAAAGAGCAGGCATTCCTTGGCGCAGCCAAGTATTGGCTAGAGAAGTGGGGCGCGGAGTTTCCCAAAGAGCGCAGCGAAATATTGCTCACAGATATTGTAGAAGGCACTGCAAAATACATAGAAAACCTTGCGACATTTTCTACGCTTGACACATCAAGCGATGCTTTTCGCGCTGATGCCATAAAAAACATCCTAAAAGAAGAAATCTTCATTTCAGCCGACAGCGAAAGCTATGAACTTGGCTATATAGCGGGTATTTTGCTCGATAAAAAAATACCAGACTGGAAAGTGAATTTTTATCCAAAACAAATAGATCCCGTAACGCTTTTACTCAGTGATGTAAAAGCTGTTGAAGATGCCGCAGATATTGACTTTGAATCTAAACTCGTTGCGGAGATCGATGCTGTTAACGAAGACTTAAAAGCAACAGTTCATGATCTTGTTATTGCCTATGATGCTCTTAACATACCATACCTAAAACTCGATATTTCCAATGTATCTTACAGCGCTACGATGGAAAACATCCTACAATATAAAGATTTAGATATATTATCAAACTATGCGAACAAGTATAATATAGGTGGAAAATTGCTTGAAATTAACGGCCATAGCGTGTTTTCGGAAGAATTAGATGATGGTCGCCGTATTATTATCATTCCGTTAACCATGCCCTACACTATTGATAATAATATTTTAAACATACATACCCAAAGTCTCCTAGTCGATGGCATCGAAGTCAAAACTGGCAAAGACAAGAATCAACGCGTTCTTTATATGATCGAGCTTTACAGTGAACCCAGCGTGGCGAAAAACACCCATACACCAGAACTTGAAGCACTGAATGAAAGCCAAGCCACAACAAACGATGCTCAAAATGATCGAACGCCAGAACAAGCCATGACGCAAGCATCTCTCCCCGGCGTCGAGCGAAAAGCACCAACACGTTGTAGCTACAGCTCCTATTATTGGAGCAGCACATTGCGCCGCGCCGTCGATCACTACCAAGTCGACAAGGCATATAGCGAAGTCACTGACGATGAGCGCAGCCCCGACGACCCTCGATGCACCCCATGTGTAGAAGATCAGGTCACGATAGACCCACGAGAATTTGGTATTGAGCACAACGCGTTTCGTGTTTGTTACATCTATGCCGATGCTTTAAAAGATGCACTGCGCGAAATAAAAGAAAGCGGCAGTTTCGATATTGTTACGCTCACGGGCTACCGTGTCGGAAAAACACGTGGAAAAGTCGTCGACGGGAAGCGTACAGAGTGGAGCAACCACAGTTTTGGTACCGCGATCGACATCAACGCAAAATACAATGGCCTCTACAAGCAATGCCACACCACCCCGCGCGAGCACTCATCAGAGCTCGCAAACTGCCAACTCAGCATGGGCGGAGAATGGGCGCCAGAAAAGCGCCCAAAGCTCAGTATTACCCAAAACGGCATCGTCGTTAAAGTCATGACAAAATTTTGGAAATGGGGCGGAAGCATCCCAGGGGAACTCAAAGATATTATGCACTTTTCGATTACAGGATATTAAGAAAACTCTGATTCATTGGGCGCAGCCCCACGCCCCGCTAAGGGTAAGGCAAGCGCAAAGCTCTATTAAGGCCAAAATTTGGACGGGGCGTCGCGGGGTGTCCCCGCGGAGGGGGTAGTGGCAAACCCGCGCAAAGCGTGGGGTTGACACGTAGGGGGAGACTTCCCCCACAAGAAGAAAATGCCGAAAATTCCAGTGCTTTTTTTTATTATCAGTAATGGTAGGAATCAAAATCATCATCGAGTCGCAAGAGCATCCCTAGGGAGCGCGCCTCTTGTTGGGCTGCATCAGCGAGATGCTTCATATTGATGGGGGCAGCCTCATCGGCGGCCACGATGGCGGCTTTGAGTACGGCGTTTCGGATGTATCCGCCGCTCATCTCGAAAGTTTCGGCAAGCCATTCCCAAGAAATGTCGTCGGCGACGGGAGCCCGAGGCGGCATCATGCGCTGCCACAATTGCATACGTCCCTTAACATCGGGCATGGGGAAGTCGATGATAAAACGCATACGACGCCGGAAGGCATCGTCAATGCCTTTGGAGAGGTTGGTCGTTAAGATAGTCATACCGTCGTAAGACTCGAGTTTTTGGAGCAAAAAGTTAATCTCGAGGTTTGCATAACGATCATTTGAGGACTTGACGTCTGTACGCGCCGCAAAGAGAGCATCCGCCTCATCAAAGAGAATAATGGCCTGCGCTTTTGCCGCTTCATCGAATATTTTGGCTAAGTTTTTCTCGGTCTCTCCGATATACTTGTCTACAATCTTTGAAAGATCCACGCGATATAGCACCTTGCCCAGCTCGTTGGCGAGTGCGGTAGCCAGCAAAGTCTTGCCTGTGCCTGGTGGTCCAGAAAATAGTGCAGAAAGCGCATTGCCATACGGCGAACGCTCAATAAATCCCCAGTTATCAAGAACTGTATGCAGATTACTGGCATAGGCGAGTATTTTTTTGACCTCCACCTCTGCTTCTTCGTCCAAAATGACGCCCGAAAGCTCAACCTTACTCACGCTCACATCCGCCAATTCTCCAAGATTATGCTCAAAACTGCTCTGTATCTCGGATAAAACATGATGTGTATCGATGGGGATCGCATTTTCAGCGTCATGCTTTTGCATCACAGTATCGGCGATGCTAAAGATCTTAGCAGCTGGCAGCAGATAATTTTGTGAAAATAGCTTAGCCATCTTTTCTACTTTTTCCGCGCTTTCTATAAAGCTAAGTGCACTTTTCCACAACACATACGCATCAACTGCGCGAGGATATCGAAGCTCTATGCTTTGCGGATTTCCTAAAGCACGTTTAAAGTAGCTTTCATATTGCTTGGCGACAAAAAAGATACTACCGGGGTAACTTTGGTATAAAGGCTCCAATCGCGAGGCATTTTTCTCCAAAATATTTGACAACCTCTTCCCATCCTCTCCTTGCCCCAATCCGTCCAAAGACATGAGAAGCGCAGAGTTTCCAATAAGAGCGTCGCGCATGATTTCGGCAAGGCGCGTGGGTAGCATATCCTCCGCAACACGGGAGAGTTCAAGCACGAGGTCGACTTCAAGAACTGAGATTTTGCGTTGGTGTATAGCCGCGCTACAGACTAGACTGCGCCTCCCCGAGTGCTCCGGCCCCCACAAACAAATACGGGGCGACGCCAACTGAAGGGCGTAATCGAACTCTTGGCGACTTTGTTCGTGAACGAAGAGTTGGCTCATCGGCTTGGCATCGGTATGAAAAATCCGGTTACCCAAGCTTTGCGATGCATTACTGCCTAATCCGCGGAAGGCATCAATGACAGTTTGCTCCAACGACAACGGCGTAAACAGTGTTGGTGTATAATTCGGATAATTTGCATGTTTTTCGCCGATTACTAGGCGCATGCGTCGTAATGTCGCATTTTCTCTAAGGCAATTCAATAATTCCGCATATTCCTCTTCGCTACTGGCAAGCAGCTGACAGAGAAAAGCTACGGTGGGAATGCGTACAGAGTAGTCGGCCCATGCAACAGTCATCAGCCGCATAATGGGCTCAACAGAGAAAGCCATCACAAGGGTGCTTAGGATCTTAAACTCGTGGTATGAAAGCGAAAAGTTCCTAACTATGCGAGAAATAGGCGTTTCTCTTGCGTTATAACCCACAATAATTTTAATCTCATCGCTATAGCGCAAGTACTCCTGCATGGCGAGCTCTTGTGTGGGAACGTTGTGCATATCGAGCCATTGCTGAGAGTAGCGATCCTGCTCCAAAGGCCCCATGTAGCCTTGTAACTCCTCCCCAGAAACACACTTCTCAGAGTAGGTCTCATGGTTACTCACCAAGCGCTCCGAATTTGCACGCATGTAGGCAACAAGCCGCCAGTAACATGCCTGCTCGCACTTTTCAAGAAGCAAACGCTGCCAAGTATCCGCATCAAGATCATCTAAAACCTTATGCCAAGCCTCAATAAACTCCTTCCCCCTCGCCTCCAACTCTACGTCATTGCTCGCAAGCTGCTCTTCTTGCGGTTTTTCACTCTTTTGCTCTTTCATCCTTTACGACTCTTCAATGTGGGTATTTTTTCTCTAACGCTCGTGTTTTTACTTTATTATTCGCTAAAAATCACTGTTAGGCTAATCATTCTGTTGTGTTTTTTGGGGGGGGCTTTTGCCCCCCTACGCCCGAGCTCAGCATTACGTATTTCTTTTGAGTTTGCGCGGGGGGAAGCTTTTTTCTTTTTGCAAAAGAAAAAAGCTTCCCCCCCCCCACCCCCCTCTCTTCAATCGCGACACGGATGTCAGCGATTGGTCGCGGCTGAGGCCGCGCGCGAAGCGGCCACAGCCTGGACGGCTGTGGCACTAAAAAGAAAACACTCTTTTAAGCACTTTTCGAATAAAATGTCATTCTATCTTCTACCTGCCTTATTTTATTAGCATTTTTAGCTTATATTTCTCTACAAAATGTCTCATTTTGTTTAAAACTGTATCGGATTTGTAAAATTAAATTCACCATTTCTAGCCGTGCAAAGGTCTTGATAAGTTCATTTAAAGTATTAGCGCATTATATCAATCATTCTTTACGGGCACTATTATTCATTGCTTGTCGTTAATTGGCAAGCCTGCTAAGCGTCGCTGTAATGTTAAAGGTAGAGAGTATATCAGGGTTTTTAATTGATTCTTTTGCATTAATAAGCACACAAAGCTCCAAAGTTTCAAGATCCACCTGTTTACAATATTTAACTTCGTCTGTAGCAAGTTTTACAAAACCAGTTTCTTGTAGTTTTTTAGAATAATCAAGAAAGATAGACTTCGGTATTCCTTGAAGATTATGATAAAAATATCTAACGGATTTCATGAGCTTTTCTTGACCTGATTGGAAAAACTTTGCTTCGATATCCTCTATCACTGTGAAGTCGTTATATTTAGCGGCGAACACGGAATCTTCTAAGGGATAAGGAATCCTGCTATCGGGCAAATTACTATATCGACCGAAGGGATCGCGTGTGATAGAGAAAGTGATATAAAGCTTGCCATCATACTCAAAAAAACTAACAATGCGTATGGAATTATTTTTTAATTCTCTGAGATAAATATTTTCTGCCTTGAGCAAAAAACCTTCTTTTACTAGAAGCTCCTCGAACTGCGTTTTGAAATCCGTCTCATCGTACGTGTAAATGACAGCCGTTTTTTCTTCATTTACTTGAAGATCTAAGAACGATATAATTTTCCCATTGATGAATGGGTAAGGAAAGCCTTTCTTGGGTATGTCGAGATAATTCGGCGGGTAATCTGCTAAGCTGCTCTCATCTGATTCCTCAATCTCATCGCTATTATTTTCAAGCGTTTCATTGTGTTTTTCAACTGCGCTTGACGGTACAAGCAAATTCTCTGCACCAGAGTCTTCACTGACTTCTAGGCTCACTCTTTCCTCGAGCTTTGTTTCTTGCTTACATGCGCTAAGCACAAAAACGACGAAGATCGCTAAAACAAATTGGAAACGTATATTCACAACAGCCACCCAGCATCCAAATTAACAAAATAGAGAGCTTTGCGCGGGGGAAACCCTTTTCTTTGTGCCAAAGAAAAGATGTTTCCCCCCGTACCCCCCTTCCCCAAAGAAAGCACTCTTTTAAGCACTTTTCGAATAAAATGTCATTCTATCTCCACCTTGCCTTATTTTATTAGCATGTTTAGCTTATATTTCTCTACAAAGTGTCTCATTTTGTTTAAAAATGTTTCGAATTTGTAAAATTAAATTCGTTATTTCTAGCCGTGCAAAGGTCTCAAAATAATGAAAAGAGCAGAAAACAAATCGATTTATATCCCTAAACATGCAAGGCTAAGCAGTGCATCCGTGCAACTTGCCTTACTAAAATTTACTTCCAATACTCGCATCTTTTGGTGAATCCCTTAGTTCAATTGTCTCACAGTCATTTCAAATTTTACTTCATCCCATAACTTCGTATCTTCATCATAATCAATCAGGTCATAGGTGATACAAGCCTGTACTTTATCACTCCAAGTTTTGCAGAATCGTGGGCTTTCAGGGATGCGATAATTTTCATAAGCAGCTTTTTTCAGACGTTTGCTGTAATCATCGACAAAAGACTTGGGTACTTGCTTATAGGTATAGAACATATCTCGTCTTGCTTTTGCTTGACTTGTTAGAGAACCACTCTCTAAATATGGGTCAAGCTCTGAGATATCATAAACAGTATAACTACTATAACGCAATGCTAAAACCCCATCTTCCAAGGGATAGAGAATCCTTGCATCGGGCATGTTTTTGTACAAGCCAAAGGGATCCGTTGTGGTGAACATACCGATGTAAAATCTATCCTCTCTCTCGAAGAGTTTGACAATGAGTGCAGGTTGATTCTTTCGCTCCTTAACGTAGGTATGATTAGCTTTGCGCAAGAAACCTGCTTTAGCTAAGCTCTTCTCATACTGCGACTTGAAGGCAGCGTCTTTATAAGCATAAAACACTGCTGTTTTATCCTCATTTACTTGGGCGCTCAAATACTCAAGCGCTTCCCCTTCTACTGTAGGAATGGGGAAGCCTTCCTTACGCATTTCATCGTAATCGTTAGAAGGCTTCTCTAAGCTTTTGGCATCATCACCTTGTTTGGCAACGCCCTTTTCCTCTCCATCGCCAGTGTTCTCTTCGTTATTACCTGTTTGCGCTAGACTTTTATGGTCTTGAATATCCACTGCTGCAGTGTCAGGGAGCGTATTAGCTGTTTCTTTAGCACTATCGGTTTGCGATGATTCTTTATGGCATGCGCCCAGCGCTAAAATCAGCAAAAGAGAGGCCATTACATGAAGAGCTTGAGGCGAGCGATATGTAAAACTAGGCATAAAACTAAACTAGTGTCCGGAGTAAAAAACTAACGCAAGGGAATGATAACCCTTGCGTTAAGATAGCGCATAACAACTAAATATGACTAGCTATTAATCGCTAGGTTTCGGCTTGTGCCAAGCGTTTTTGGCTTCTTGGTTACAATTCTGTGTACCACCCGGTGAATCACCGTAATACATACACATATGCCCACCCATCTTCCATTCTTTACCCACCTTATCGCCACCATCAGTCAGCGGCCAACCAGGATTTCCTCCCATCTTATTATGATGCGGTCTAGTGTGAAAACCACAGGCTACCCAAGTTTCATTCTCAGTTCCTTCGTTAAGTTTGATGGCGCCTTGATGGCCTCTCCACTCTGATTTTGTCTCGCCATTAGAGCGTGTAAAACTCACGGCTCCACCCCACGAGCTTGTTCTGGCCCAAGATCTGTCATCCGCAGACTTACTAGGATCAATGATACTTTTAATAACGGTTGTATCTGCAGGCGTCATCGGTGTGAAGTCCGTATGATAGGAGTCGCTGGAATCCCATGAAACATCGAAACTTTTCCCTGTCGCCAAATGATAAACCTTCTTTGGCTTGCGTCCGCTTTCCCTTTTATTTACCTCTTTAGTCGATAGCAAGTGAATTCCACCATCTCCTTCAGTATCCCTTTCTATCTCAATATTTGCCTTCTTTGCAGAACCAGGGCCGAACATACCGTCTATGGGTCTGAGATTGTTTGCAGCCTGCCATCGAACAATAGCGCAAACCGTTTCGGTATCAATGACACCGCTCTCTTTCGCTCCCACAACTGCCTGTATAGCTTTGATGCATTTTTCCGTATACCTTTTCTCAGCATACCAATCTGTCGCATTGCTAGCCTTAAACGAAGTATACTTGCCCTCCAGTTCCTTAACCTCAGCTGCCGTATCTGCTGATAGTTCTGTGTCTGTATCAACAGCATCTGGTTCTTTGGCTACATCTGGCACTTTGGCTACATCTGGCGCTTTGGCTACATCTGGCACTTTGGTTTCATTTAGCCCTTGGACTACGTCTGTTTGCTTTTCTTCAACAGCTTTTGCAGATTTTGGCTTCATAGACGCTTTATCGTCATTGTCTTTTTTCCCCTTCCTACTAAGCCCAATACCCTTAGCCTGGAGGAAAGGTTCTGGATCCTTATGAACGCCATTGACAAGGACTTCAAAATGGAGATGCGCAGCATATTGGTTTACACCCTTAGGTCCCTTTCCGCCAGAGGCAGCTAGATTATCGCCTGCTTTCACATCGCCTAATTTTGCGGATACCGAGGTAGCATGAAGGTATCTTGTCTTAACGCCTGCGCTGTGTTCTATTTCTATAGAGTTATAATCACCACCACCAGCCTTTGTTACTTTCCCATCGGCAGCAGCATAGTAGTTGTCCCCTATACGCGCTCTCAAATCAATGCCTTTATGGTTCCCCTTCACCCCATCAATAACACGGGGTCCAAAGGGTGATGTGACAACATTACTCTGTGTTGGACGCTGCCAATTCTCATTGGAGCTATCGGTTTGCGTCGTTTCTTCTTTATCTGCAACCGCCTCTGCCTCAAGCTCACTAACCGGCTCAACAGCATCCTTGCCGCCTCCTAAATTCATCGCGGCCAAGGTGTTTTTGCCACACACGCCATCGACATCGCCACCCACAAAACCATTCTCCGCTTGCCATTTGGCAATGTATTTACTGGTCATCGGACCTACGTAGCCATCAACATCGTTGCCCCTAAGGCCTACAGCAGCTTGGATCGCTTTCCACATGTCACGATCATATCCGTAAGACTTATTGTAACGAACAGCGGCCGCCACATCAATGTTGGGAAATCCTCCCACCATGGCTACCGCCCCTTCTTGAGCCACGCCGTCAGAGCCCGCAGCCTGAGTAGATGTTGTTGTACTCGATTGGGACGCATTGCCAGCATCAACACGAGTTGTAGCCTCTGCGCCTCCAGGCAAGATCAAATCCTCAGTCGATACCAACGTATGATCTCCAATCTTGCAAACCTTCGCTTCTTCTGTCGCCCACCTCGGACTGCACTTGCTAAGGTTAGCATAACCATCCGCGACGTATTCCCCCTTAGATAGGTCAGCTATACCGCCACCAGATATCGTTAAGCTCGCAAAACGATAACAGCTCTCCCATTGCGAGGTCTCTGATGGATTGACAGCATTATTATACGCTCGCGAACTGCGATCATTCAACCACGAAAACTGCTTATCACGACAAATAACACCCTTGATACCGCTACCCCACCACGTAACTGGCCTTCTTGTACGCGCCTTCACCCCGTGAACTCTATTATATACCACCTGCCCTACTGCAGACTTCCCCTCATCAGATTGTCCACGCGCCTCTGCGTATATATTCATCGCCATAAGCACAGTCTCATCCTGCGCTTCCGCTGACAACTGAGTATTGGGTCTGGGAATAGGTCCTTGCTCCTTTTGCTCTCTAGCCACTGATGCATTCGTTTCATTAACAACCTGTGACCCTGAAACGTCCCTTGACTCTAAAGAATCTTACCTTGACTCTCTCCCCTGCTCTCTCATGCTCATAACTACTCCTTTATCTGCTTCCCCCCAAATCTTCCTGCCTTAATACCGCGCAAATTCTATACCAAGCGCGCTGAATTCCATAATCCCCCAGTAAACACGCCATAAACAAGTTTTTCGATAAACGCTTCTCCTCCCCAAAGTATACGTATACTAGGTCTATAGACCCCACTCACTACTTTACTGCCTCTTTTGGCGCTTTGCTTCACCATGAGAGTACTTCTGACTCCTTAACTATAACAAAGAATTTGGAGCCATAAATCGAAAAGAAGACACTGATTTATGGCTCGGGCACAGCCCTACACCACGCAAGAATCATCAGATTAAATTTTTTGTTTAGTCTCTTACTGTCCTGGACATGGTTTATAGCGCTACTCATGAAGCATATAACACCTCGGTTTTGTGAAAGAGCTTTTTCACAGCCTCTCGATTATTTTTTCTGAACAATAGATGTTTTTTGACAGCTTTTTCAAGACGCTCAAATTGCTTCGGAGTCAGCGCTGCGGCGGTCTGCTTTTCTGGCTCACGGCGCTTCTCTTCCACGGCCTTTTCTTCCTCTTTGCGAAATTTATCGTACCAAACATATACGGTTTTCTTGTTTAACTCCAGTTCCTTGGCTGCGTAGTATGCAGTTTCTCCAGCTTGATAAAATTCAAAAGCCTTCAATCGTTTTGCTTTTCTAACATCTGCCTTGGCTTCTTTCAAATTGTGTAGGATGCGAGTTTGTTGTGCCATGTGTTTGACCTTGTCAATGACCTGCAAAAAGCTGCAAGTCAGCATAATTATGCACGGTGTTATTTATCATGTTCATAACAATATCTTTATAATAGTACGAAAAAAGTATTGCTAGTAGCTTCCTTCATAGAAGTACTTGTATAAAGCGAATGATAGATAGGGGTGATAGCGAGAACAAAGCGCAAACCAAGGGCTTGCAAGATTTGATGTAACTCGCTTGCCCATTGCGAAAAGGGGATTACAATGCTATGTGCTTGCGCTTTATGCGGCAAGTTATTAATAAAGGAAGGAGGCGTTTATGGTTAGAAAGATTGAGAAGCTTGTTACGGGGTTTAATACAAAAGATGGTGCGGGGGTGAAGCTTGTTAGGGTACTTGGCAACAGCACAATAAAAGACTTTGATCCATTTTTGATGCTGGACTCCTTCGATAGCCAAAACCCTGATGATTACATTGCTGGTTTTCCCATGCATCCGCATCGCGGGATTGAGACGATTAGTTATTTATCGCAGGGTGCGATGGTGCATCGCGATAGTTTAAAGAACTCGGAGAGCATAGGTAGCGGGGAGTTACAGTGGATGACAGCGGGTTCGGGCATTATGCACGAGGAATTGCTGCCAGCTTCACCGCGGATGTTGGGTGTTCAATTATGGTTGAACATGCCACGAAGCGCGAAGATGTCTCCACCTGCATATCACAGTATTAGGGAGTCTGATATTGTTAAAATCCCTATAGAGGGCGGGACTTTACGTGTACTTTGTGGAACTTTCGGCGAGCATCAGGCTTTTAAGAGTTCGTATGTTCCGTTTAATTATTATGCAATTGATCTAAAACCTGGCGCTAGCATAGAGCTAGAGACGGAAGAGGACTATACGACTTTTGTCTTTACTTTGAAGGCTGGGGCGAAAATTGCGGGTCGCGATATTGCCGAAAAAACGGCGGCGAAGCTCTCTAGGGGACGCAAGCTGAACTTAGCCGCTCTGGATGATGAGGCGGAGCTTTTAGTCATGTCGGCGCCACCCCTTGGCGAGCCTGTAGCGTGGGGCGGCCCTATCGTGATGAATACCGAGCAAGAGCTGCGCTTGGCTTTCGCGGAGCTGCAACGCGGCGAGTTTTTGAAGGAGGCGCTGCAGTATTAGCGCTTGTACGGGGCTACTCTTAGTACAATGTATATACTAAACTGTGGCTATTTTTTTGAAGGGGGGATTTAATCCCCCCTACGCGCAAGCTTCCCTCATGATCGCTGGCTTCGCGTATGATTTTATGCTTTGTATGCGCTTGATCCGCGCATCCAAAGCATAAAATGCGCTCAGTCACCGCTCCTTCGGGTGATCTTGCGCTACCCCCCAAAGGATGCCCTAAATAATACTAAGCTAAGGAAGGCATCCTAGTGAGTTTGAACTTAGCCAAAAAATCGAAAGATGCTTTTGTTAGCAAGTTTGTGTTTTTGTGTTCATTGAATGGATTTGCACAAAAATCTCAAATCTCTGGTTTTACTTTTTTTCAAGTAATCAAAGGTATTACGTGTATTAGTTTTGTATCCGTTTGTTACATCATCATAGAACTCTATATTATTCATACATTCCTTCTAATGATAATTTCTTATAATGAGTTCATCTATTTTCCCTCTACCACTAGCCTTCGAATTAATCATTCTATTAGCACTTACAACTTTGATGTTAACTCCAAGTATGTTTTGATATAGCTCATAAATCTCACCAGCATTCGAATTAGAGAGCATTACACGAACATTGTTTTCTGTAAGTTTTGCAAATACATCTCTTAGTTGTTTTTGTTCCTCGCTCCCAAAACCGCAGTTAGTATAAGAGGTAAATGCACTGGTAGCCGAAATTGGAGCATAGGGTGGGTCAAAGTATACAAAATCACCAGCTTTTGCTTCGTTTACAGCATCTTCAAAGTCAAGATTTAAAATTTTTATATTATTATTGTTTAAATATTTACTAATTGCATATAAAAGCTCTTCATCGACAATTTTCGGATTCTTATATCTTCCATATGGAACATTAAACTGATTCTTTGAATTAACTCTATATAATCCATTAAAGTTAACCCTCAACATGTACATTAACCGTGCTGCCTTCTCGACACTATCCATCTTTTCTAATCTACCATCTCTATCAGCACTTCTTAAATCAAGATAGTATGCTTTGCTATTGTTTTTCTCATGTGTTTTTAGCAGTAAAATCAATTCTTCAATGTTATCTCTTATTTGCTTATACGCATGAATTAAGTCCGAATTTGCATCATTAATAGTAGCTTCTTTTGGCTCTACTTCAAAGAAAAGCCCCCCACCACCCACAAATGGTTCATGATACCTATGATATTGCTTAGGCATTAATTCTAGTAATGTCGGAATTAACTGCCTCTTACCTCCAGTCCATTTAGTGAATGGTTTTAAAGCTATCTTTGTATTCATTTACTAATTTCCTGCTGTAAGCAGCTAGGGAAGCTTTGAACAATGTGAAAATTACCAAAAAAAGTAGCCCAGAGAAAAACAACGACAGTCAGGCGGGCTTTCAAAATAAAGTCAATAAAATCAATAATCACCATACAAAAGCGGGTTCTAAGGGCGATAGCCCCAATGAATCAGAGTTTCCCTACGAGAGCAAAGTAATAGGGTGAAGTGCTTCTATTTATTGATATGTAGCGAAAAGACGGCGCCACCCGTTTTGCTATCGTTGTGAACTTGGATTTTGGCGCCAAATTCGTTACAAAAGTTTTTGACTATACTGAGTCCCAGCCCAAATCCAGGAATGCCGCTGTCGGTGGTTTGTGTACCGCGCTGGAAGGGTTCAAAGATCTTCTTTTGCATCTCGGGGCTGATGCCTTTGCCGCTGTCCTCTACCTCGATGATAACGCCAGTGTCGCTGGGAGCAAGTCGTACAGAAATAGGGCCATCGCCCCCGTGTGTGAGCGCGTTGAGTATAAGGTTAGATACGGCTGTTTGCAGTGCTGCGAGGTCAACGGGTATAGCCGGGAGGGGGAGTACGATGTCGAAGTGAACGCGGTGTTGGAAACGCGGGTTTGTGTTGAAGCTATTGACGATCCCCGTAATAGCGGCTTCGGGAGATACAGGTAGATGATGCTTTTTTTTGCTGATAGGGCGACTTTCTAAGATTTGTTCGGTCAGATCCTCTATGCGTCGAACGGCGGCGTTGAGTTCCTCGAAGAGCAGTTCCTCTTGTTCTGGTGCAGAAAAACGTTTCATCGCTAGCGTTTCAGAGTACATTTTAATCGAGGTGATGGGGGTTCGCAGTTCGTGGGAGACTTGTGCGATGAAGCTAGCTTTGGATTCGTTGAGGCGAATTTGCTTCGTGGTAAGTACGAGTGCAACGATGGAACCAGCGGCTCCCCATATGGCGAAAACCAGCGTTAACACGCCAAGTGCGATGTCGCCGCCAGTGTTATAGGTTGCCAGGATGACTATGCCTGTAGAAAGATTCGCGATGGCCGCGACCAGCGCAAAACAGGCGATAAACCAAGGTATGCTCTTATAAGTTTTAATGGGGGAGCGCTTTGTCATTTGGCGAGTTCTGTGACTTCTTTGAGTAGGAGGTCGAACTCACCTAGCGCGGTGTGGATGGAGAGTCGAACGGGCGTTCTTTTCTCATCGGTTGCAAGCCATGCTGTGCCGAGGCGATAGCGTTCGACGTCCACCATCGTTTCGGGGTCGACGTAGACTCCGCTAAGTGCACCAAGTGGCGGCACGGTGTCCTTGCGTTCGCGGTAGATCTCAATTTTATGACAAGGATAGAAGCCGAGCGGGGTCCACACTTCTTCTGTTTTGGCGACGTTAAGGGTTATATGGTTAATCGTCCAACCGTCAAAGGTGTGCGACGTGTATTGTTTACCCATCTCCATGGCTTCGGAGCGTATCCAGTAGACCCACGCAACGCTATCCATGGTATTTTGCGGTAAGTAGGTTTCGCGTTTTACCGTGTTACCTTTGTAGCTTCGCTCTACTTCGGCGCGCATATCGTGAGGCCAAAACCACACATGAAAATCACGTTCGCGGGCATTTTCGTTGAGGTATTTGTAGCTATAGATGCTCTCCCAAGTACTAGCATCTATATAGACTTCGGCGCGGTCATCGATGTTAGCGATAAAGCTGATGAGGGGCTTGGATTTCCCCTCGGCAACGATGCGGATCATTTCGCGGCTTTCATCGGTTTTTTTGGCATATTCGACCCTTAGCTCAGCATCCGCAAGTTCGGCACGTGTTTTGACGTGTCGTGCGGTGTAGCGCAAAACTTCGCCTTGGTAAGGGAAAACACCACGTTCCTTAACCTTGTAAGTACTACTGACGGATTCCCCCATAAGATCGCGTGTTTTTGAGGACGAGCAGCCAAGTAGCCCGCAGCATAATACTGTGGCTAAAGCGATGAAAGCCAAGCGATGTTTCACGGTTTACTCCTCCCAAGTTTTTACAGCCTCGTAAACGGCTTGGGAGGTAATCCCAAACTTTTGGTAAAGCACTTCAGCTGGAGCGGAGGCACCAAATCCCTTCATGCCAACGAAGCTTCCGCTAAAGCCAAGGTAGCGCTCCCAGCCATACTTGAGGCTGGCTTCGACGGCTACGCGTCTTTTGATGGACTTGGGTAGCACCTCGTCTTTGTAGCTTTGATCCTGTTCATCAAAGAGGCTCGCACAGGGCATGCTAACGACGCGACCACGAAGCCCTTCGGCTTTGAGGCGATCGTACGCGTCAACTGCGATATCGACCTCGCTGCCCGTGGCAATAATGATGTACTCGGGGTTTTCGTCGCCGATGAGTACATATGCGCCACGTTCGAGCCCTGAGGCAGCGGCGTACTTGCTACGGTCGAGTACACGGCAGTTCTGTCTCGATAGGGCAAGACCAACGGGGTGCTCGGACTTTAGTGCGAACTTCATCGCCTCTAACGTTTCGTTGGCATCGCCCGGGCGCAGCATGTAAAACTGCGGAATAACACGCAAGCTCGCCAGATGCTCAACAGGTTGGTGTGTGGGGCCATCTTCGCCAAGGCCGATCGAGTCATGTGTCCAGATCCACAGGCAGTGTGCGCCTTCGAGGGCACCTAGGCGAATGCAGTGGCGCATATAGTCGCTAAATGCCAAGAATGTAGCACCATAGGGGATGAAACCACCGTATAGCGCCATGCCGTTACAGATTGCAGCCATGGCGTGTTCGCGTACGCCAAAGTAGATGTTGCGTCCATCTCGCCTGTCGTGGCTGTAGCGCCCCGATGACGGAACTAAAGTTTTGTTGGATTCGGCCAAGTCGGCGGAACCGCCCATGAGCTCAGGAATGCGTGCGTGTAACTCATGCATAATCTTGCCTAATGCTGCACGAGTGGCCATGCCCTTGTCACTGGCCTCAAACGCGGGGATATCGTTCCAGTTTTGGGGTAAAACGCCGTTCATTCTACGCTCAAGTTCAGCAGCAAGTTCAGGGTATGTAGCTTTGTAACGTTCAAAGCCCTCTTGCCAGGTTTTGTAGAGCGCTTCACCCTTTGCAACGCGCGCATCGCGAGCCTTTGCAACACGATCGGGTACGAAGAAACTCGCGTCTTCGGGCCAACCGTATGCTTTTTTGGTGAGCTTGATTTCCTCGGCGCCAAGGGGAGAGCCGTGAACCTTAGAGCTGTCTTGTAAATTTGGGCTACCGTAGCCGATATGCGTTTTAACAGAAATCAGCGTTGGTCGCTCGGATTGAGCCTGCGCTTTCTTGATAGCGGCTTCGATTTCGTCCAAATCATTACCATCTTTAACTGTGATCGTGTTCCAACCGTAGGATTCAAAGCGTTTGGGAACGTTTTCACTAAAGCTGAGCTCCGTTCCACCATCGATCGTGATGCTGTTGTCATCGTAGAGCACTACGAGCTTGGCCAACTTTAAGTGACCCGCAAGACTAGCGGCTTCGGCACTAACACCTTCCATCAAACAGCCATCGCCGCATATCGCATAGGTATAGTGATCGATAAGTTTATGCCCATCTTTATTATATTTTGCAGCTAGGTGCGACTCTGCGATAGCAAAACCAACGGCGTTGGCAAAGCCTTGTCCAAGCGGACCGGTCGTGGTTTCAACGCCTTCGCAGATGTAATTCTCGGGGTGACCTGGTGTGCGGCTTTGCCACTGTCTAAAGCGCTTAATCTCGTCTAGCGATAGGTCGAATCCGTTGCAGTGTAGTAGCGCGTAGAGTAGGGCAGAGGCGTGTCCATTGGAAAGAACAAAGCGATCTCTGTTCCACCATTTTGCTTGCTTTGGCGAGAGTTTCATAATGCGCGACCAAAGCACATGTGCCATCGGGGCACAGCCCATAGGGGCGCCAGGGTGACCAGAGTTGGCGGCTTGAACCATATCGATCGAAAGGGTTCTCAGGCTTGCAACTTCAAGTTTATCAATATCCATCTGCGCTAAGTGCTCATTCCACGCTTTCATGCTTTCTCCTTAGTGTGTTGTAAAATCAGGCTCTTTGCTCGTAGAGCCAAGGACGCAAAGAGCTTAGCGTATTGCGTGCTTTTGGGATAGTCTGCACGAACTTGCACTCTTAAAAATTGACAGTCGCTAAAATGCACTATGGGCAGCTTTGAGTAGACAAAAAAAGAGAGCCTAAAGGCTCTCTTTTTTTGCGACTTTACAAAACTAGCTCAATGCGGTTCCACCGTGCCAGCCCCAAGAGCTGTAGCTGCACCAACCTTGATTGGCGGATGTTTCGCGAACACCATTTGCTGAGTGGATAACCATAAGTCCGTTACCTGTGGCAATACCGACGTGACCATATTTGCGTCCCATCTCGGTGTTGGAGTTCATGTATAGAGCCGCTCCAGGTGGGGGATTGCCACTCCGTCCACCCCAGGATGCTTCTGCAGCCTTCGCAGATGGGCGTCTAACGTTGTTGATGCCCGCCTTGATAAACATATCGCTGACGAAGGCCTGACAAAGGTTTGGCCACGCGTGGCTTCCGATGTGCTGACGTGCCATGGCAATAACAGACGCAGCTCTACCCTTCGCTACTGTTCCGCCACCGCCGCCACCTCCGAGGGAGGTGTACTGCTTAGAGATATAGCCGTTTCGACCGTTGTAGCTAATATTGAGCCAGCCACCCGAATCACCGTTAACGGTTACGGTTTGTCCGTTTGAGAGCTTTCCGATAACGGCGTGCTTTGTTCCCGGTCCAGATCGAACATTGAGCACGGAGCAGGTGACTCGCGCGGTTTTCTTGGGTGCGGGGCTAGCTTTTGGCGCGCTGCCGCCACTAAGTGTTGTGTACTGTTTTGATACATATGCGTTTTTACCCGCATACGTAATGTTTAACCAACCGTTGCTGTCGCCTTTTACGCTAACAGAAGCGCCTTTTTTGAGGCTCCCGAGTACTCTG
>Ga0265293_10006645_pt1 | contig 18338 bp, 15 predicted proteins | sample Munlanlewell138R_FD_192505 | JGI IMG/M metagenome (GOLD analysis project Ga0265293, IMG submission 192505) | Leachate microbial communities from a municipal landfill in Southern Ontario, Canada - Leachate well 138R | ecosystem: Engineered > Solid waste > Landfill > Unclassified | place: Canada...
CTTGCGGATAGCTGGCAATTATTCGACCCCGCCTATTATCAACAATAATACAAACGCCTAATACCCCGGCCCCCAAAAAACCACATCCTCTCGCGCACTCGGCAAAGTCAAATCAGACCAATACATATACTGCCCGGCTTGATAAGCCGCCCTGTTAACAACCGGCCAAACCTGAACATCGGTTTTTGTTCCTTTTATACTTGAGGCATGACCATCGGCATAAACAACATTCATCGAATTATTATGATAAAAACCGCTCGTTGCACGATGATGCCCAACAGGACTGAGATTGTACGGCAGCACAGAAGAATGCTGCGCATCATAAATCTGCGAAGCCATACTTGTCTCGGCTATGAGCATACATGAAGAAGCCTGTTTTATTTCATTTAATTTATATCCCCCCGCAGGCCCCAGCCGAATACGTTCGTCAATATAACCGTTCAGAGCATAGCTTGTTATCCCGCCATGGGAACAAACACCGAAACCCTCGGGATACGGGTCTTTATCAACAGGACAAATCCAGAATTTCGGACTATCGGTAAAAATATCCATCGGATTAATTTTAATTTGGAAATAAGGAAGAAGCGCAATCAGCCAAAATTCCCTAAGCTGCTCTTCGTTCGGATTTGCCGGCATCGAACCGGCTTTGGTAATTTGCTGGTTGTTATCACCCGAATGCGAATGAATCGCAATCGCTATTTGCCTCATCTGGCTGGAACAATATACCGATTTGGCGATATTTCTTACGCGATTAAGGGCAGGCACGGTAATAGCAAGAAGCAGCGAGATAATGCCCGTAACGACAAGCAGCTCCATCAACGTAAAAGCCCCCCGCCGCTTAAATCCGAAAATTGCAAATCGAAAAATGCCTGCAAACCTATTCATAAGGTTCATCATAACTACAAAGCGTAACTATGTAAACCAGCAAAAAGTTTCGACAAATTCGCCCAAAACAGCGTTATTAGAATCAAGCTCAGCCCGGCCAAAATCCATAGACTGTTTATTCGAGGATATTTAGTCCCGTATATAAATCGAAAATGAAAATATCCCGCATAGACCAGACAAGTCGCCAAAGACCACATTTCTTTAGGGTCAAAACCGAAATAACGTCCCCATATATAGTGCGCCCAGATACTGCCGAGAATAAATCCCAAAGCAAGTAATGGAAATCCAAGACATACCAAACGATAAACCGAATCCTCATTTTGCAAAGGGTCGGTTTTTCCGGAGAAGGTTTTAGCCGCAGCCGCAGCAGCTTTAAACATTATTATATATGCCGACAAATACACGGCTACGTGAGGAATAAAAAAAGGACTTTGCAAAGCAGGAGCAAGAGGCTTGGCGGTTTCACTAAAAACAAAACCGGCTGGGAACAAAACAAAAAAACCGATAAGCGTATCAATCTGAAGCTGATTAATCCGCAGATATTTTTCGCAAATAACCGACAGCAGATATACCGCCGCACCCATAGCTATAAACACTTCGAACAAGTTCTGCAAAGGAACATGTCCGGTATTTATCCAGCGATAAATAAAAGCGCCGGCGGACATAATAAAAGCGATAAAAAATAATCCCCGCCCCGCTTTTCGCTGTCTTAATGTCCCCGCGATGAAAGCCAGCAGATAAACTGCCATCGCCGCATAAATAAGCACGCCCAAAATTGAATATTTAACCGCCATCAGATTCTCTTAAACGCCTTAGACCACAAACTCCAGAACAGCCCGATACCCAAAAATATATATCCGCCGAAAATCAGACCGATTCCGCTATCCGAGACAACCGTAAAAACAGAGTAAGGGTTCCCTTCCCGCAAGCCCCAGTCCTGCTGGAGAAAATAATATCCGCCGTAACGCAAAGGTTTATTTACCCTGATTTGTTTAGATGACACAACTAGGTCCTGCTCGATAATTTTCACGCTGCTGAGATACTGCCTAACCACAGGCATCTCGCAGGCATCAGCAGGCTCGTAATGCTTGATTGTAAAATCTTCGAGAGCGAGATAAAAAGGCAGCCACGCCCATTCGCTGTAGTTCTGCACCGCCATAATATTCTGCATTTTTCCTTTTTCGACGATTAGCTCGCCGGTCTGGTATTTTGCGTTTTTTAAAAGGTTTCGCTGAATGCTGTGGCCTTGTTCAGACGACCAAAGCCCGCCCAAAATAATCAATAACGCTCCGATATGAATTAAGGCAAGCGGCGGTCTTCTGGTCAGCTGCGGAAATAAAACAAGACAAACGAAAATGCAGATTAATGACAGCCCCCAGAATATCAGCATAGCAGAACTGCCGAATAATTCTTTCGCAGCCGCCGGGCCTATAAAAGCACTGTAAACCGAAAGCCCCGCGAAAAGAACTATCAATCCGAGCATTAACCGCATCAAGATTCGTTTAAAGCGTACCATTGCTTAATTTTTACCATGAAGAGCATAAAGATTCACGAAGAATATTTTTTACCGCAAGAAAATACAGAGAATTACTATGCACAATACTTTAAAAAATCAGCTTATCAGTAAAAACCAAGATTACCTGATAAACTAAAACATTTAAACAATGCATATTACAAAAAATTCCTTAATTTTTAATTTGCTTAACATACAGCGGTACATTTGTCTCTGGGAAATGATTGTTCATCATTTTTCATTATTTTTTTCATTTGGGTTATACAGCACAACATATTTTTTTTTGATATTTTCCTGCATATTCTCCGGCAGTCGATTGAAATCTAAAAGCTGAACCTTAAAGGGCAGATTGCTTTCGATGAATATATCATTAAGCTTAGGCAATACCTTTTTAGCGATTTCTTTACCGCAGATAATCGCCAAATCCAAATCAGAGGCATTACGGTGAGTCCCTTTAATTCGGGAACCGAAGGCCCAGACCGTTTCCTTGGGGATATAAAATTCTATCTGTTTCAGCAAATACCGTAAATGAGGGACTGGAACCGATATTTGCTCGGCTAATTCTTTAAGATTGAGCGGATTCACCCGTCATCTCCTGATATAAATTATTTACATCCTGATAAAAATCTTCCGTGATATCTAAAACCGCTTCGGATTTGCTGCCGGAATAATCGTGAGAGGTATCCTGCCTAAATCGCAGATAGCTAAACCATGCCTCAGGATTACTAATCAAGTTTCTTTGTGCTGCCAGACGGATAATCTCCTTGGGACTGCCTGTTGCGGCCTCGGCAAAACCTTCTTCTTCGAGATGTTTTTTGCAGGTCTTCCATGCCACTTCCAAAGTATATTCGAACCGTTTTATTAGAGAATCCTGCACAGCCTCCTGCTCCAGAGGCTTGCGAGAGGCGTTGTTGCGATATGCGTCCAGCATTTCACCGTATCTTTGTATCGCGGTTTTTAATTGAATATAATCCATCATCTGAATTCCTATATTTCGAAGCTTATTTTATTTCACCAAGCTGGCTTTCGATTTCACTCTTCATTTTTACTTTTTATTTTCTCGTTCTTATTTCCAACTTCATAAGCTTGGGAAAAAGAGCATCCCGCAGCTTTATAAAAGGCTTGGGCTTTTATAGCTTAATTTGCCATTTTATCCTTCCGCTGCCGCTTTTTTGCTTCCTTCCGCCTAATCCGCCGTTGTTTTCACATCAAATATCGAGAATCAAATTTTACCCCCGAAAATCTGTATTGTAAACCGTGATTTTTAGACCATTTTAACCGCAGAATCTCCGTCAGGAGTCCATAGGACTGAGTCTAAAAGAGTAAAACTATGAATACCATGAAGAAAATTCTAATTTTAAATTATTAATTCTAAATTCTGGATTCTTAGTTCTATTCGAATTTTTCTGTGTCTTTGCGGAAAAACGCCATACGCCGCGAACACAGCCAGACAGCCGCAGCTCCGATAGCCGCTCCGGTCAAATCAATAATATAAGAAATAACGCTCCCCGTCGTTTCAGTATAAACCAGCTTTATAAATTGCCCGAAAGTCATCAGCCTCGAAATATTATATAACCCGTCGGGCAGGCTGTTGTGCCTTTCGATAGGAATTTTAACGGACAGGTATATTCCATACTCGACGGATACATACCCTAATACCGCAAAAAACACTAAAACTATAATCGCCGTATTAGTAAGCTGCCGATTTACGTCGAACAGATAACCAAGCTGTATCAAGCCCGCCGCCAGTCCTACTATCAAACCGCTGACAGGAAAAACATACCAAAGATTGTGGTGCAGGTGCTGGTTAACAAAAGGCAAACATCCCAAAATAAACCCGAAAACTATCATCAGAAGCCCTGCTGTAATAATTTTCGAGTACATAATCCTTACCCTGATAAAATGCCTCTTATCACGACCGCTCGAACTTTATTGATTATCTTGCCAAAAACGACGAAAAACAAGTTAAAATTCCGGTAAATGCAAGATATACCGGTAAACTGCTTACTTTTGACAATTTCGGCTTTTAACCTTAATTTTCGAATAAATTCTTGAAAAAAACCGCATCTTATGTTATAGTAAACCCTGCTATTTAGCCTAATTTGTCAAAAATCAGCAAATAAAACGCGAAATCGCGTATCGGGGGTAGGATAAGGGGTGCTATTGACAATTGTCAGGAGGCCTTTATGCGTTATTTGACCGCCAAATCTTTAGTGTTTTTCCTTACAGCTTTGTTTTTTTTCACAGCACCGGCAATATCGCAAAGTATTGTCATCAATGAGTTTATGTCTTCAAACGGCAATACGATTGCCGATGAGGACGGGGATTACTCTGACTGGATTGAGCTGTATAACGCCGGGGCCGAGCCGGTTAATATGGCAGGCTGGGGAATTTCGGATAGCCTTTCGAATCCTTTCAAGTGGGTATTTCCGGAGATAACGGTTGAGCCGGGTGATTATCTTTTAGTCTGGGCCAGCGGGAAAAATCGCCCGAAAAGCCCTCATGCCGCCGAAACCGTACTAATCGAAACGGCAGCCGAGTGGCTTTATCTGGATGACGGTTCGGATCAGGGTACGGCGTGGCGTTCAACAGGGTTTAATGATTCATCTTGGGCCTCAGGCATAGCTCCCTTGGGTTACGGGCCGCTGGATAATTACGTAACAACAACGGTCAGCTACGGGGGCGACAGCAATTTAAAACATATTACGACATATTTTCGCAAGCATTTCGAAGTAGCGGATTTGGATAGCATTACCTCATTGACGCTATCGCTTTGGCTCGATGACGGCGCGGTGGTGTATCTGAACGGAGTTGAGCTGGTTCGCGAGCTGATGCCGGAAGGCACCATAACTTATTTAACGACAGCGTCTTCTTATGTCCCCGATTGGCCCAACTGGACGCATTATGCTGTTCCGGTCGATGCGCTTCAGCAGGGAACAAACGTACTGGCTGCGGAGGTTCATCAGGTATCTCAGACAAGCAGCGATCTTGCTTTTGACCTTCGGCTTTTGGCGAACGCATCGGTTGCAGAATTGCATACCAATTTTGCCATCAGCACTGATGGAGAACCGCTGACGCTGACGCGGCCGAACGAGACGCTTGCCGACGAGGTTTCACCAATTGCGGTTCCGCGGGACGTTTCATACGGGCGTACTGCTGACGGCGCGGGAACGTGGGGATTTTTCGAAGAACCGACGCCGGGCGCAAATAACAACGGCTCAACGTGGTATTCGGAGATTCTCGGTGAGCTTGAGGTTTCTCATCAGGGCGGTTTTTATACTGCTCCGTTCAATCTGACCATAAGTCACAGCGACCCTAATGTCACTATATATTATACGCTCGACGGGTCCGAACCAGACCCGGAAAACCTGGCCGGTACAACCTATCAATATAAAAACTGGTATCCGATGAACCCGGGGCAATCTCCTACAAGCACATTTTTGACGCGGCAGATGCAGACATATGTCTATTCCACGCCGCTTTCTATCACGGACAGGTCTTCTCAAGCGTATCAGCTCGCGGGTATCAATGTCGAATTTACAAATTCGGTACGTACGCCCTACAGCAATATTTTCAAAGGGACAATCGTGCGTGCGCGTGCATTCAAGACAGATGCCATTCCAAGCCGCTGCGCTACAAACACTTATTTTGTTAATCCGGATATAATGACGCAGTACGCATTGCCGGTAATTTCAATCGTAACCAATGAAGACAACTTCTTTGATTATGAAAAAGGCATTTATGTTGCCGGAAAAATCGGCGACGACTGGCGGATTGCCAATCCGTCGGCTACGTGGGACGGCGGTAAGCCGGGTAACTATAAAGAGCGAGGGATTGAGTGGGAACGAGAATCGCATTTCGAGATGTTCGATACCGACGGAACGCTGATGCTTTCACAAAATATCGGAACTCGCATCCACGGCGGCTGGAGCCGGAGCTGGTATCCTAAATCTATCCGAATGTATGCCCGCAGCGATTATGATAATACCAATGCTTTTGAGTATCCGATATTTGAAGGGCTTGAAAAACGCGGACATCCGGGCGAACCGCTTACATCATTTCGCCGTTTGATTTTGCGCGGTGCTGGCAACGACTACAGCTACACATATTTCCGCGATGCTCTAATGCAGGAGCTTATCAGCCATCTTCGGCTGGATATACAGGCCTATCGTCCCGCCGTGCATTTCATCAACGGCGAGTATTGGGGGATGATAAATATCCGCGAACGTCTGGACCAGCATTATCTGGCGAATCATTATGAAATGGACGCCGATGACGCGGTTATACTGACAGGAAGCGGTGCATGGCTGGATACGGGATTTGAGACGGATAGAGATCATTTCCTCGCGACAGTCAGTTATGCTCAGAACAACGATACGTCGCAGTCAGTTCATTACGAATGGCTTTGCCAGCGAGTGGACCCGGAGAATCTGGCCGATTATTATGCAATTGAGATTTACTATGTTAACACCGACTGGCCGCATAATAACATCGATTTTTGGCGCAAACGCACCGAAGTTTACGAGCCGGATGCACCTTATGGACATGACGGACGCTGGCGGTGGATGGTGTATGATTTGGATTTCGGGATGAGTTTGTACGGGGATAATTATACAACAGACTCTCTGGATAGGGTGATGACAGGTTCGTTCGGACAAACCAATACCCTGTTCAACCGGATGAGGCTGAATACTGAATTTAGCAATCTGTTCGTCAACGCGATGGCGGACCTTATGAATACGTCGTTCAAGCCCGCTTATGTTAATAGTGTTATAGATACCTATAATGCCCGTCTTGTATCTTCGCGCAGCGAACATAATAACCGCTGGCGCACTAATCTTGTAAGCAGCTATGAACAGACCAAGCTGCAGACGTTTGCCAATCAGCGTCCGAGCAATGTTCGTACGCATCTTCGTAACCGCCTCGGAGTAGGCGTTGATAGGCAGTTGACGCTGAATGTTTCTGATGTCGAACACGGTTTTATTCGGGTTAACCGGACGGATATAAACGCTAAGACGCCGGGGGTTGACCCGGTCTCGCCATATCCGTGGAGCGGCCTGTATTTTCAGGGCGTTCCGGTTACGGTAACAGCGGTTGCCCAGCCGGGGTATGTTTTTTCACACTGGGACGGCCCTGCCGGTATTGACCCGCAAGCACAAACACTTACGATTTCGCTGACTGGAACCGTATCACTAACTGCGAATTTCGAAGAAGCACCTGAGCTGACATTGATGCATTACTGGCATTTTAACAATCTTCCCAGCGGTACACTAACCACCGTTGCCGCGGATTATTCTATCGCCTCAAACGCCCAGATAACCTATCCCGGCAGCGGTGCAGGATATATGGACCGAGTAAGCGAAGGCAGCCTGCTAAACGCCAGAATGCTCGAACCTGAAGGATACGCATTGCGAGTCAGAAATCCCTCTCATACCAGAGAGCTGCTGCTGGAGATTCCTACGAGCGGCTATGAAAATATAATTTTATCTTACGCAGCAATGAGAACCTCCAACGGTGCGCAGCAGCAAGCCGTATATTATCGCCTGAGCGACACAAACCCGTGGGTACTGTTCGATGATACCCTTGTAATTACGGAAAGTTTCCAGTTGTTCTCTTTTGATTTTTCCGAGATTTCCGGTGTCAGCAATAATCCCGAATTCGCGGTTCGGATTTTATTCGGCGGCTCTAACGCCTCAGGGACATCCGGCAACAACCGATTCGACAACATTACCTTAGAAGGTTTACCTCTTTCGGGGACAAATCAGCCGCCTCAACTTGACGTGCCGATACAATTCACTGAGGCTATCGTCAATAATCCGATTATGCTGAATCTCTCGGAGCATTTCAGTGACCCTGATAACGATATTCTGACCTTTACAGCCGACGCCAACAAACCTTTTGTCATTGATACATCTGTATCCGGCAGCGTACTGACCTTAACACCGCTGTATCAGGGTGATTCTTTGATTACTATAACCGCCGACGATGGTCACAATCCCGCGATTGAGACTTCTTTCCGTGTTTTAGTTTATCCTCCGGCAAAGACACTTCGTCTGGGAGTATTTAATTTTAACGAATGGTCGCCGGAATATCCTGAGCATACATTCCCGAATCATATGCTGTTTTTACAAAGTGATGTAACCGACCCGGGATTAACTCAGGCATTGGAGTATGCTTATTTTATTCCGCACGATGATTACCACGCCGATGACCAAAGCATCATCGGCTATCCGTATAAAACGACCGGCAGGACAAGGCTCAACGGTCTTGACGAAGATGGTATTTCTTTCATTAATACAGGGCGCGGGCGGGATTTAGGCGGTGCGTTAATTGCTCTGGACACAACAGGCCTCGATGGTATCAATGTAAGCTGGCTCGCCGGCACAATTCTGCAAAATTACCGGCGTTATGCCATCCGACTGCAATACCGTATCGGAATAGACGCACCGTTCGCTGATGTGCTGCATAACGACGAGCCTATAGAATACATTGTGCAAACCGATAATCACACTCAGGATTTCGGGCCGTTCGAGCTTCCCTCAGAAGCAGCCGATAAGCCCTATGTTCAAATTCTGTGGCGATATTATCACATTGACGTAACCAGCGGAGCAAGAGCGCAGCTTCGGCTGGACGATATCTCTGTATCAGGCGTGCTGGATATATTCGAAGATCTCGGTTTGTTTATTCCGTGGTGGCTGAATAATCAATGCGGCCTGTACAATCACTGCAACAGAGCGGATTTAGACCGCAACGGACAAGTTGATTTCAACGACTTCGCAATCCTTGCAGCACAATGGATAGATGCACAATCGCTATAAAAGTAATATTGCTATAAACAAGTGAATAGTTAACGCATTTTTTTAGGAGAGTGATAAATGAAAAAATTAGCATTAGTATTGGCAGTAGTCTTTACAGGACAGATTTGTTTGGCGCAGATGTATATCACCGAGTGGATGTATCAGGGAACGCAAGACAGCAGTTATGAATTTATTGAGTTCACCAATATGAGCACTTCGGCGATTGATATGACCGGCTGGAGTTTCGACGATGACCACCAAACACCCGGAGCATTCGACTTAAGCGGATTCGGGATTGTTCAGCCCGGACAATCTGTAATATTGACGGAAGTCAGTGCATCGGATTTTAGGGATGCTTGGGGTCTTGATTCGTCAATAAAAGTTGTCGGCGATTTGGGCGTCGAGAGCGGGTCTAACCTCGGCCGTGCCGATGAGATAAATCTTTACGACAGCTTCGACAATCTTGTTGACCGTTTAACCTATGGTGATAGCACAGAAGCAGGCGGCCCGCGGACAAGGTATTTCAGCGGAAATATTTTACTCGAATATCTCGGTCAAAATGACGCGACTCAAGCGGTTCTATCAGCAAACGGCGATATATACGGCTCGTACATATCGAATCTCGGCGATGCAGGCAATCCCGGCAGTTATTACGCGGCGATACCCGAACCGGCAAGCTTAATTTTATTCTGCCTTAGCGGTTTGGCAATACGCATCAGGATGCGCCGAAATTAAATTCTGATTATCTTTGGCTGCGGCTATAACAGCAAGTGCCGGATTAAAGCTCAGCTGTAAACAATAACAGTTTTGTTTTTACTGTCTGATTTTGCGCTGCGCAAGATTTAGGAACCTGCCAAGCTCACTGGAGTAATAACACTGCCGAATCCCCATACATCGGGATAATGCTGAATCAAATTGCCGTCTCTATCGGTCATAATCTCTGACGAGCCTAAATGGCCGCTGTGATAATAATAAAAGACAGGGCTAATTTCTACCGCTGTGTTTTAAAATCTACTAATTTAACCAATTAACCTATTCTCATTTTATAGAGCTTAAGGCATTTTGGCGAGGTTTTCGTACCGAACAATCCACTGTCCGTCATCAGAAAAACCGGGGGCGGCTTTTTCAGGGCAATCATCCCAGCCCGCAGCCATCATAGCGACAGCCGTTAATAAACCACCGTTGCCGGGCAGATAAACCGGCAAACGCGCATCCTGAAAATTATGCCCGTTAGGCAAATAGGTATTTTTCGGAGCATCCATCAGCAGCGCATCAACCGCCAGATTCGGCTCGCCGAGCCTCGCGGCTGTCATCGCAATCATCGGATAATCCCAGCCCCACGTTTGGTCGTGGTTCCATTTTTTCATCACATGGACAAGAGTTCTTCGCATCGTTTCTTTGTCAACCAAATATGTCTGCGGCAAAACGCCATACGCCGCCAGCATAGCCGGATGGCCTCCGTCGGAAACAGGCGGATATTCCTGCTCGATATAAATACCGTTTTTGACCGGCAGCGGAGCCAAATTTTTAACGATTTTTTCCCATTGGGGCTCAGGTTCTAATCCGAGACGCTGCCGCCATTGATTGGCTTTATCCAAAGCCCAAGCCCAGTAAGCCAATTCGAAAGCCGGATTTTTAGTCCGGGCAAATTGTTCCACCTCAAACTCTCTGGCCGAAAGCAGCGGAGGCCCCAGCTCGAAACATTTTTTCGCTTCGTTCCAGTGCGCGTAAGAAGCCATAAATTCCGCAGTTTGCCGGACTATTTCCTGATACTTTTCGAGCGTTTGCCGAGTCGGTTTATGCCGATAAATCAATTCGGCGTAATAAATCGGATGCGGCTGCTGCCAGATTAAAAGCGGCCCTATTGTAGACGGAGCATCTCGACCGTCCGGCCCGACCATTTTCGGCCAGCGAACCCCTTGATAACCCTGCTGCTGTGCAATCTCTTTCGCAGCGGGCATAATTTGATTGTACCAGTCGAGACTTTTCTCGAACATTGCAAGACGATTCCATAATGTAAAATGGACTCCATGCCACCAGTGCATCTCAAGATGAAATTTACCGAACCAGCTTGTGCAGGTCAGCCCGGTCTCGGCAGGCGGATATGCCTGAGCACATTGAATGGCTGTTAGATACTGAGATAAAACTATACGTCTTTCCAATTCTTTCCATCTGGGGTCCTTGCTTTGGGAAAGGTCTATCGCCCCGCCGCCGCTCCAGAATTTTTTCCAGTGCTCTTTGTTTTTTTTCTTAATTACGGAAAAATCATAACCGCTCAAATCAATCTTTCTTCTGGTGATTAACAGACAGCACTCGAAAGAATTCGAGTCGCCGGGCGGGATTATTTCGAAGCTGTGCGGTGAAACTTCTTTGATACGGCTTTTATCCGAGTATTTCAGTACGCACCTGTATTTTAGGCCATCCATTTCACGAAGCAAATAAGCATTTCTTCCGCTGTGCTTGGTGAGTTTGGTTGTATGCTTATCGGGATGTCCCCAGCTCGAAGGATTCGGCCCCCACTCGGCAGATGCGTAGGGAAATTTCAACGATACACGAAGTCTGCCGGTTTTGAGTAAATTCGATTTGACCTTAACAGCTATTATTTTCAGTTCGGTATCAACGCAAGTTTTGACATAAATATTTTCGTTATCAAGCTGAAATTTACTGTATAAAATTCCCTCCCAGAGATTAAGAACCTGATTAGGATTCTTTAAATCTTCGGCAGAGGCTTTAGAACCGTCGGCTTTTAGCAGTATAAAACCGAGCTGTGCAAGATTAATCTGATGAGGATTGGCGCGAAGATAATCGGCTGCGGGCGATTGCTGAATGATATTATAAGGCACCTTTCGGCCGTAAGTATCGACCTGAACAAAGGTATCTTCTAAAGAATAATTATGTTTATTGGCAAAAGTATTCCAGCCCCATTCGGCCATAGTCGACAGCGGAATACCTTTTTCGTAGACATCCGGAAATGACTGCAAACCTGTCAAATCGACTGTAAAAGTGAAGTTGCCGTTACCAACCGAAAGCGGCGAAAGAGGATTAAAGTCAGTCAGTGATACGTTATGCCTGTTAACCAGCTCACAGCGGTCGATGTCCCCGTATAACGGCTGCAGAAACAACACCAATACCGCCAATGAAATTTTTATTTTCATTGAGTCAGCCCTTTAAAAATCACACGGTATTACAAAGCGTTATAAAAGTAATCGGCCGAACTGATAGGTCAGCAGCGTCAGAAAATACGCAATCAACGTCAGAGCAAAAAACTGAAATATCGGCCACCGCCATGTATTCGTTTCCATCCGAGTAGCAGCCAATGTAGCAAAACACGGTGCGTAAATAAGACAAAACAGCATTATACAAAAACCGGTTAAAGGCGTATAGGTATTTTTTAAGGTGCTGCGAAGAGTATGGGTATCGGTGGATGTGTCACCAACCGCATAGATAATTCCCATTTGAGAAACAAAAACTTCTTTGGCGGCAGTCGCGCCGATAAGAGCTGTCCCGATTTTCCAATCGAAACCAAGCGGTTTTATTAGCGGCTCTATAAATTTTCCGAATCGCCCTATGACAGAATACTCCAATTGCGTCTGCTGGGCTTGCTCGACTGGCAAATCTTCGAGTGAATCGGCAGAAACTCTCGGATAACTGGCTGCAAACCACAGAATTATGGAAATAGCAAGTATGATTGTACCGGCTTTTTTAAGATACAGCCATGCCCGCTGCCACATATGTATGGTAAGTGATTTCAGAGTCGGCATTCTGTAAGGAGGCAGTTCCATCACAAACGGTATTGATTCGCCTTTAAACAGTGTCCCCCTCAGCAGCTTGGCGCATATTACAGCAATTACGATGCCAATAAGATATATCAGCCAAAGCATCAGTGCCTGTGTTCTTATTGTAATTATTCCGGCATCTAAAAGTATCGTGTCAACAAAAAATGCCGGTATAATCAGCATATAAATCGTCAGCTTAGCTCCGCAACTCATCAGCGGTATAACCATAATCGTAGTCAAGCGGTTGCGTTTATTTTCGAGAATCCTCGCGGCCATAATCGCCGGAACCGAACAGCCGAAACCTATAAGCATCGGTATAAAACTTTTGCCGTGAAGCCCGATTTTGTGCATTATTCTATCTGCGACAAAAGCCGCTCTTGCCATATATCCTGTATCTTCTAAAAACGCGATTGCCAAAAACAGTAGCAGTATATTCGGCAAAAATACTATTACTCCCCCTACTCCGGCGATAACACCGTCAACTAAAAGCGACTGCAGCCACAGCATAGAATCCGCAGGCCAGACATCACCGATTGCCGTTCCGAGCCATGCGAAAGACGACTCCAGCCAGTCCATCGGATATTTTCCGAGCCTGAAAGTCAAAGAAAAAACTATATACATCAAAATCAAAAAAATCGGCAGACCTAATATTCGGTGTATCACAAAAGTGTCGATAGTGTCACTAAGGTTATGCCGAGCTTCCGCTGTGGTCTTAATCGTTTCCTGGCAGGCTCCGGAGATGAAACCGTACCTGCGGTCGGCTAAAATGATTTCCGGCTCATCTTTAAACAAAGATTTCAAATGAGCTACGGCGGAGTTTACCGTATCGTGAACACTCTTATCGGAAATTTTTGCTGCAATCTCGGTATCGTTTTCGAGCAGTTTAACCGCAAGCCAGTGTGCGGTATATTTCTCGGATAATTGCGGCTCTTTGCTTTTGAGTAAATCTTCTATTACCTCAAGCTGCCGCTGAATTTCATCGCCGTATGTTACCGTATGTATTCGCCGGGTTTTTGGCTTTTGCGAAACAGACGCTGCCATATCTAAAAGCTCCTGCTTTCCCTTATTTTTACTGCCTACGGTCTGCACTATCGGCGCTTCGAGCAAAGTCGAAAGCTTATCGGTATCGAATACAAGCCCTTTCTGCCGTGCAATATCGCTCATATTAAACGCCAGCACTAAAGGAGCGTCTATTTCAATAAGCTGCATCGTCAGATACAAACTTCTTTCTATATGCGAGGCGTCAACAACCTGCACAACAACATCAGGATGCTCGTCAATGATATAATTTCTGGCGATAAGCTCTTCGGGTGAATATGCGGTCAGACTGTATGTCCCCGGCAAATCGACGATATGCATCTCGAAATCTTTATATCTGCAAACACCCTGAAATTTTTCAACCGTCACCCCCGGATAATTCCCGACATGCTGGCGGGCTCCGGTGAGCATATTGAAAATCGTAGTCTTACCGCTGTTGGGATTTCCTATCAAAGCTACTGTAATTTTTTTTGCAGATTTCAAGGCGGCACCTTTTGAAAATTAGACATCGCATACGATGATTTTATTGGCCATTCCCCTGCCAAGCGCCACCTTCGAATCTTTGACTGCTATGACAAAAGGCCCCGGATGACCGTTATTTACCACTTTTATTTTAACATGCGGAAACAGTCCCATCGAAGCAAGTTTGGCGTTAAGCCCCTTGCCCGCGTCTATACGGGCGACTTTTACAGTGGCTCCTGATTTAATCACCGATAACGGTTTCAATGCGGTATTAATCATATTTTTTCTTAATCCTTATCAGAAATATTCTTCGGCTGAATATTTTTTAATTTTCTGCGGCAGAAAACCTTGAACTGCTCTGCGATATTTTCATCGCCATTGCCGGTATGATTGACAAAATCAACAAATAAAAACAGTCTGTTTGCAAGCTCCGGCCCAAAGGCATGCTCGGCTTTGCAGGCAGCCTGCTGAGCCGTATCTGCATCAACCCCTAAAATATCAACAAAAAAAGACTTAATTATTTCATGTTTTCGCGCTACTCTTAAAGCGGCTTTTCTTCCGGTTTCGGTAAGAGTAACACAGCCGTAAGGCTTATAATAAACAAGCCCTTTTTGTTTCAATGCACGAAGCGCACCTGTTACCGAAGGCTTGGCAACGCCTAAAGCCTTTGCAATATCAGTACTGTGAACCGCTTGGGTTTTATCCGCAAGGTTCACTATCGCTTCAAGATAATCTTCAAGCGAAGAACTCAAGCTGTTTTTTGAAGTTATCTGCATGTTAGTTAACCCTAACTACCTGAGTTATTATAGTTAGGCATACCTAACAATGCAAATAAATTTATATTTTTTATGCCGTCATAGCCGCATCTTCAGCAAAATCAGCTACTTACAAACCTGCTTATATGGGAAAATTATTTGTTTTTTTGTTCTTGAACCGTTAGAATGGGAATGTTTTCGGGGCGTGGCGCAGTTTGGCTAGCGCACTTGCATGGGGTGCAAGGGGTCGCAGGTTCAAGTCCTGTCGCCCCGATTTTTTTATTTAACAAATCGCTGAGGCGTTATTTTTCAAACCTGACAATATTTTTGCGATAATTCCCGCTAATTTACGCAAATCCTTCAGTTTCCAAGCCTTATTTGCCGAATATATTTACATATGTCACTATTTAATCAAAAATCAAATAAAGCACCGGTACAGTCCGATAATAACTACGGTCAATGCCCTGATTGCGCAAACCATTTAGCCAAAATTGCCCATCTGCAAAATCAGCTAAATGAACTTTCAAACGCATTTGCACAGGCTGTTTCTCAGCTCAAAAGCAGCCAAAAGCTTAAAAATCAGGCTGCGGAACTCGATGAAAGATTCATCGAACAATGCGTCAGAGAGAAAACTCAAGCACAAGCTGAATTGCAAAAAGCGACCTTGCATTGCAATGACCAATTGGCAAAATTAAAAGCTTCTGCTCAATCAAAAATCAACCAATTGAACCAGCAAATAAGCCATCTGACACAGCAGAGAATGTCATATGAGCAAAAAATAAACGAGCATAATCAGAAAAATTCCGAACTGCAGCATGCAATGACACAATTACGAGCTCAGGCCAATCAAAAAATTCAGGCTCTAACCGCCAATGCTCAAAACCAACAGGCGGTTTTGAATGATAGAATCCATCAGCTCGAACAGGCGGTTGCTCAAAATTCTCAATCCGACCAACAGCATCAGCAGCAGCTGGCTCAGTTCAAACAGCGTTACGAACAGAAAATTAATCAAAATAACACTCAAATTTATGCCCAGCAGCAGGAGCTTGAGAAATTAAAAGCCGAATTAGCTCAGGCGCAGGAAGAAATCGCCGCTAAAGCTCGGCTGGCATCAAGAGCCGAAGAACTAAACGCAAGGCTGCTCGAACAATGCAGAATGGCCAAGCTCGGAGCCGATACGGTTGTGAATGACACAGCCAAAGCGTTTAAAAATTCCTATGCAAAATTAAAAACCGAGGCCACAGATAAACTTAGTATGGCCGCCGAACAAAATATGAAAATTAAAACCGCAGCACAGCAGGCATTGCAAAAAGCAAACCAGCGCATCAAAATGCTCGAACAGACTATCGGTAATCTGCAAAATACCGCATCAATGATTGACCCGAATCTACGTTCTATGGATTTTTCTTTCTCAGAATAAAATAACCATACCTCAAAAAAATATGTTTAAAGATTTGGTTCTTAAAAACAGAAGTTATCGCAGATTCGACCAAAAATTCAAAATAGAACCTCAAGCCCTTAGCGAGCTTATAGATTTAGCTCGTTTATCGGCATCAGCAGCCAATCTTCAGCCGTTAAAATATATCACTTCAAGCAATTCGAAAACCAACGCTTTAATATTCGAAACCCTCGGCTGGGCAGGATATCTCAAAGACTGGCCCGGCCCGACAGAAGGCGAAAGACCATCAGCATATATAATAATTCTCGGAGACACCAAAATAAGTAAAAATTTCGGATGCGACCATGGTATTTGCGCACAAAGCATTCTTCTGGGAGCTGCTGAAATAGGGCTGGGCGGCTGTATGATTGCTACGATAAAAAAAGATAAACTCGCCGAAACGCTGCAAATATCGGCTGATTATGAAATACTTTTGGTAATCGCCATCGGAAAACCCAAAGAATGCATTACCCTCGAAGCAGCTAAATCAAATGAGATAAAATATTGGCGTGACAGCCAAGGCGTTCATCATGTCCCCAAACGCTCGCTCGAAGAAATCATCATAAAGCAATACTAATTCGCTGTACGGTTTAATCTGAAGTTGCTGGTTTAATTGTCAAAACAATCAGGCTTTGCTTGTCTTTATCGCTATCTTTGCTTATTAACAAAGCTTTGCCGAGATAATCGTCCGCTTCTACAGGAATCCCTATAACCGCAGGCTGCATCGGCATTAGAGTGATTCCGGCAGTCATTTGCACAAATTCCATTTTCCCGCCATCCGGCAGCAAATCAGAAAATACTATTGTTATTAAAAGATTAATAAATTCTCTGCCCGGAACTTTACGTGGAACGATTTTTAAAATTCTTTCGGCTGATTCGAAGTTGAAATTTTCCGCTCGATACCATCTTCCGTAATAGAAAAATTTCTCAGATGAAATCTTATCGCCAACCTTTAAGTAAACAGGTTTTAACTCATGTGCCGAAACTGTTATTTCGCTTTGGCTGATCGAATCAATGTTTTGTTTTATAGCGTTGAGTTTCTCATCAAAATCAGGCCAAGCCATTCCAATCTCAAGCTGTGTTTCGCTAAGAATTTCACTGAGGTCGGCGGTAACATATCCTCTGGTAACAGATTCCCAGATACCATCTACAGCAGGATAATCCGTCTTATCGACAGTCAGAATCTTCATTGTAATTTCAAATTCCGTCAGATTTTCCGGTTCTACTGCTTGTATCTGCGGTTCTGTTTGAGCCGATTGCTCGTTAGTTTGCTCTTGAACAACATCTTGGGCCGCAACAGGCCGTGGCTTGGAACTCGGCTGAGGTTCACAGCCTATTAATAAAAACAACCCGATTAATATAGAAGCTATTATTTTTTTCATAGTGCTTATTATAGCTTTTAAGTGCAATACTTTGCAAGGTAAATGACTTCTAAAAATCCTTGTCATTCGGTGCTAATACCGCTAAAATTCCAGCATCTTTTTTATAAGGGCAGTTTATGAAAATAAAGTTAAAATTCCTCGGAGCAGCCCAGAACGTAACAGGTTCATGCCACATGCTCGAAGTTGACGGAACTCGAACGCTGGTCGATTGCGGAATGTATCAGGAACGTCATTTTGCTTCACGAAACTGGGAGCCTTTTCCGGTGCCGCCGAAAAGCATCGATGCAGTATT
>Ga0265293_10006646_pt1 | contig 18337 bp, 12 predicted proteins | sample Munlanlewell138R_FD_192505 | JGI IMG/M metagenome (GOLD analysis project Ga0265293, IMG submission 192505) | Leachate microbial communities from a municipal landfill in Southern Ontario, Canada - Leachate well 138R | ecosystem: Engineered > Solid waste > Landfill > Unclassified | place: Canada...
GGCCGCGCCCGGCTCGGTCAGCCAGGTGCGCGAAAGCGCGGCACGGCTGGTGCGCATGGCCAAGGAAACCGGCATCAGCGTGTTCCTCGTCGGCCACGTCACCAAGGAAGGCGGCATCGCCGGCCCGCGCGTGCTGGAGCACATGGTCGACGCGGTGCTGTATTTCGAAGGCGAGAGCGGCAGCCGCTTCCGCGTACTACGTGCCTTCAAGAACCGCTTCGGCGCGGTCAACGAGCTGGGCGTGTTCGCGATGGGCGAAACCGGCCTGCGCGAAGTGCCGAATCCTTCGGCGATCTTCCTCTCCGGCAGCCCGGAACCGCAGCCGGGCAGTTGCGTGATGGTCACGCGCGAAGGCACCCGCCCGCTGCTGGTCGAAGCGCAGGCGCTGGTCGATGCCAGCCCGCTGGCCAACCCGCGCCGGGTCGCGCTCGGGCTGGAGCAGAGCCGCCTGGCGATGCTGCTGGCGGTGATGCATCGCCATGGCGGCATCGGCGTCTACGACCAGGACGTCTACGTCAACGTGGTCGGCGGCATCCGGGTGCAGGAAACCGCCGCCGACCTGCCGGTGCTGCTGGCGATCCTGTCCAGTTTCCGCAATCGGCCGCTGGAAACGCCGACCGTGGCGTTCGGCGAAGTCGGCCTTTCCGGCGAAATCCGTCCCGTACCCAACGGTGAGGAACGCCTGCGTGAAGCGGCCACCTACGGCTTCAAACGCGCCATCGTCGCGCGCGCCAATGCCCCGAAAAAACCGATCAAGGATCTGGAAATCATCCCCGTCGAACGCCTCGCGCAGGCGCTCGAAGCCGCGCAGTAAACCATCGCGCGCAGCCACGCGGGAACCCTGCCAAACTCCACATTGAATTTCGTGGCAACGGCCCCGGCCGTGATCAAACTTCCCCGGTGCTTCTTTCATACTCATCGCGGGCAGGCCCGCTCCCACAAAAAAGCTGGGAGCCGCTGTCAAGAAGAACGCCGTTGTGGCGGGCTTGCCCGCGATGGGGCTTTCCCGATCAACCCGATCTCATGCCGCGCAGATTCAATCCCCCAGCGCCGACAATTCCCGGTGCAACACATCGTTGTTGCCCAGATTCAGCTCGATCAGGCGCTTGAGCTGGGCGAAGCTGCCCAGATCGATCTTCACGCAATTGAAGCCCAGCCGGCTGTCGGCCACGATGCGCGCCAGTTCCACGCCCATGCCGATCAGCACACCGCCATCCAGCCGCAGGTCCAGCCGATAGCGGCTGCCGACCGAACCGGTCCAGCCCTGCGGGCGCTCCACCAGCACGCCGGACAGCGACAGATCCACCAGCCGCGTGTTCCACATCGCGTTGCCGGAATACAGCCGCACATCGCCTTCGATCGGGAAGCGGTGAAAGCGGCGCTGCGCCGCATCGTCGATAACCGGAATCGGGTGTAGGTCGTTCATTGGCCTCGGGCCAGGATCAATTCAAGCACGAACTTGCTGCCAAAGAACGCCATGCCCAGCAGGATCATCGCGGTCAACGTCAGGCGCACCGCGCGCCGCCCGCGCCAGCCGTATTGCATCCGGCCGAACAGCAGCGCACCAAAAATCCCCCAGGCCAGCAGCGAGAGCACGGTCTTGTGCACCAGGTGCTGGGCAAACAGATTCTCCACGAAGACCACACCGCTCATCAATGCCAGCGTCAGCAATGCGAAGCCGGCGCCGATCAGACGGAACATCATCGCTTCCACCTGGGTCAACGGCGGGAACACTCGCAGCAGCGAATCCAGTCGCCGCTGGCGCAGCGCGCGTTCCTGCAACCACAGCATGATCGCCAGCCACGCCGCGACGCTGAGCGCGGCATAGGCCATCAGCGCCAGCCCGGCGTGCAACTGGATCTGCCAGTCCATCGCCGGCAATCCGTGCAGCTCCGGCCGGGTGCTGCGGAACAGCAGCAACAGCGCAGCCGCAGTCGGATAAACCACCACACCCAGCGCACCAACCGGACGCACCAGCGCGATGCCCGCGACCAGCGCCGCCACCACCAGGCTGATCACCGACAGCGCGGTGAAGAAATGCAGCGCGATGCCGCCGCTGGACAGCCATGTCTGCACATGCACTGTCGTGTGCATGGCCACTGCCAGCAGTGCCAGCCACGCCGGCCCGCGCGCATTGCCGCGCTGCGCGCGCGCCAACCGCTGCACCTGCCAACCGGTGGCGACCAGGTAGGCGATCAGGGCGGCAATGGAAAGCGCGGAGGTCATCACACAAGTTTGGCACAGCCGTGCGCAAGGAACACGCCAACATCATCCTTGCTTTCCGCCGGCCGCCGCCGGCATTGCGCACCGTGCGGCAGTGAAGGTCCGTGCGCAGGCGGGCGGACCACCGACAGGGCTGGGCTATACTGCGCAATCGTCATTTTTCCGTGATCCGCCCCATGTTCGAGTCTTTGAGCCAACGCCTGTCCACGACGATGCAACGCCTGCGCGGGCGCGGCCGGCTGACCGAGGAAAACATCCGCGAAGCCACCCGCGAAGTGCGCATCGCGCTGCTGGAAGCCGATGTCGCGCTGCCGGTGGTGCAGGCCCTGATCCAGCGCATCAAGGTGCGCGCGGTCGGCCAGGACGTGCTCAAGAGCCTGACCCCAGGCCAGGCCCTGATCAAGGTGGTGCGCGACGAACTCACCCTGGTGATGGGTGCGCAGAGCGCCGAACTGAATCTCAACGTGCCGGCGCCGGCGGTGATCCTGATGGCCGGCCTGCAGGGCGCCGGCAAGACCACCACGGTCGGCAAGCTGGCGAAACTGCTGAAAGAGCGCCGCAAGAAGAAGGTCATGGTGGTCTCGGCCGACGTCTACCGCCCGGCCGCGATCGAACAGCTGAAGACGCTGGCCGAGCAGACCGGCGTGCTGTTTTTCCCGTCCGATCCTTCGCAGAAGCCGGTCGACATCGTCAAGGCCGCGATCAGCGACGCGAAGAAGAGCTTCGTCGACGTGCTGCTGGTCGATACCGCCGGCCGCCTCGCGATCGACGAGGAGATGATGGCCGAGATCAAGGCCCTGCACGCGGCGGTGGACCCGGTTGAGACCCTGTTCGTGGTCGATGCGATGACCGGCCAGGACGCGGCCAATACCGCCAAGGCCTTTTCCGAAGCGCTGCCGCTGACCGGCGTGGTGCTGACCAAGACCGATGGCGATGCGCGTGGTGGCGCGGCCTTGAGCGTGCGCTACATCACCGGTCGCCCGATCAAGTTCATCGGCACCTCGGAAAAGATGGACGGCCTGGACGTGTTCCACCCGGACCGCATCGCCAGCCGCATCCTGGACATGGGCGACGTGCTGTCGCTGGTGGAACAGGTCGAGCGCGATGTCGACCAGGAAAAGGCCGCCAAGCTGGCCGAGAAGGTCGCCAAGGGCAAGAAATTCGACCTCAACGACATGCGCGACCAGCTCGAACAGATGCAGAACATGGGCGGCATCCACGCCCTGATGGACAAGCTGCCGGGCATGGGGCAGGTGCCGGACAATCTCAAGAACCAGGTCACCGGCAAGGAAGTGCCGCGCATGATCGCGATCATCGGATCGATGACGAAGAAGGAGCGCCGCCATCCTGCGCTGCTCAACGGCTCGCGCCGCGCCCGCATCGCCCGCGGCTCGGGCACCACGCCGGCCGACGTCAACCGCCTGCTCAAGCAGTACCAGCAGATGGAGAAGATGATGTCCAAATTCTCCAGCGGCGGGCTCAAGGGCATGATGCGCGGCATGAAGGGCATGCTCGGCGGGCGCGGTGGGCCGGGCGGTTTCCCGATGCGCTGAGGCGGCGGATTTCCCTTTTCCGCGCCACGAGGTTAAAATGCGCGGCTCGCCGTCCGTCCCGGGCGTCGCAGCCCCTCCTTTCCGATTGCAGAGCACACACCCATGGTCAAGATCCGTCTGACCCGCGGTGGCGCCAAGAAGCGCCCCTTCTACCACATCGTCGTGACCGACCAGCGCAACAAGCGCGACGGCCGCGCCATCGAGCGTATCGGGTACTACAACCCGGTGGCCCGTGGTGCCGAACCGCGCGTGCAGCTTGACACCGCGCGCATCGAACACTGGGTCGGCGTCGGCGCCCAGCTGAGCGAGAAGGTCGACCAGCTTTACCGTGACGCCGTCAAGGCTGCTGCCGAGCCGGCCCAGGCTGCCGCCTGAAGCCGGTTCCGATGCTGCGGGCATGAGCGGCGAGCGCCGCATTCCCGTCGGCAGGATCGTCGGCGTGCACGGTGTGCAGGGCTGGATAAAGCTCGAATCGCACACCGATCCACGCCGCAACATCTTCCGCTACCTGCCCTGGACCGTGCGCCATCGTGGTGTCGAGCACACCATCGATGTGGTGGAAGGGCGCGAGCAGGGCAAGGGTCTGGTGGCACATTGGCCGGAACTTGAAAGCCGTGATCAGGCCCACGCCTTGATCGGGGCCGAGATCTGGGTGCCGCGCGATGCACTGCCGCCCCCGCGTCCGGGCGAATACTACTGGGTCGATCTGGAAGGTCTGCGCGTGGTCGGCGTCGATGGTTACGACTTCGGCCGCGTCTCGCATCTGTCTTCGACCGGCGCCAACGATGTCATGTCCGTCATCGGCGAGCGCGAGCGGCTGATTCCATTCCTGAAGGACGATGTCATCCGGCGCGTCGATCTGGATGCCGGCCTGATCGAGATCGACTGGGATCCCGAATTCTGATCCGCATGGCTGGCGCCGTATGCCGGCCGCGGTGATGATGTCCTTCGCTCCAGCGAGCCCGTGCCCGTGCGCATCGATGTCCTGACCCTGTTCCCCGAATTCATTGCCGCCGCCGCTGCGGTGGGCGTGGTCGGGCGCGCGCAGCAGCGCGGGCTGATGCAGGTGCAGGCCTGGAATCCGCGCGATTTCACCCACGATAACTACCGCCGCGTCGATGAACGCACCTTTGGTGGCGGTCCCGGCATGGTGATGTCGACCCGGCCCCTGCGCGACTGCCTGGCCGCGATCCGCGCCGCCGCGTCGGAACCGGTGCATGTGGCCTACCTTTCTCCGCAGGGAGCGCGGCTGACCCAGCGTCGGGTTCGCGAATTGGCACAAATGCCGCGTCTGGTGCTGGTCTGCGGGCGCTACGAAGGCATCGACGAGCGCGTCATCGCGCGCGAAATCGACGAGGAAATCTCGATCGGCGACTATGTGCTGTCCGGCGGCGAACTGGCCGCCGCCGTGGTCATCGATGCGGTCGGCCGGATCCAGCGCGGCGCGCTCAACGACGAGGCCAGCGCGGCTCAGGATTCGTTCGAAGACGGCCTGCTGGATTGCCCGCACTACACTCGCCCGGAAGTTGATGCCGAAGGCGACGCGGTGCCGCCGGTACTGCTGTCCGGCGACCACGCCGCAATCGCGCGCTGGCGCCGCCAGCAATCCCTCGGCCGCACCTGGCTGCGGCGCCCGGACCTGCTGGCCCGGCTTTCCCTGACCGAACAGGATCGTCGCCTGCTGGAGGAATTCAGGTGGCAGTGGTTGCGGAGCCATCCGCTGCCGGACTGAGCAGGCAGCTGCGGCGCGATCTATACTGCCGCTTCCTGAGGGAGGACGGTCATGTTCCCGCATGACACGATCAGACAGGCTGGTCCGATGGACGGGTGTGCGGAGCTGGACAATCTGTTCAGCGCCACCTACGAGCGCCTCAAGCGGCTTGCCCATCGGCAACTGCAGGCCGGCACCAGTGCGACACTGGACGCGACCGCGCTGGTGCATGAGCTGTATCTGCGCATGGGCTCCAACCAGGAGCTGGCGTTCGAACACGCTGGTCAGTTTTTCAGCTATGCCGCCCAGGCCATGCGCCATCTGCTTTGCGACCGTGCGCGAGCGCGCCGCAGCCAGCGCGCCGGCGGCGATTGGCTGCGTGTCACCCTGACTACAAGTGATGAGCGCCTGGTGCTGGAGAGTGCCGAACAGGTACTGGCGCTGGACCGTGGTCTGCGGCGGCTTGCCGAAGAGGATGGGCGCGCGGCGCGCGTGGTCGAATTGGTCTGGTTCTGTGGCCTGACCCTGGAGCAGGTCGCGCAGGCGCTGCAGGTGACGCGGCGTACGGTGGATCGCGACTGGCGTTTCGCGCGTGCTTTTCTGCGGACTGAAGTACCCCGGCAGTAGACCGGTCCGGATGCGATGTCGCATCCGGGGCAATTTCGACGTTGTAACAGGAAGCGGGCGATAGCGCAGATCTCCCATAACCCTCCTGCCGACAGGGATCAGGCCATGAGTTCGATCCGTGACATCTATGACGCCGCAACTGCATTGCCGCTGGGCGAGCGCCAGGCCTGGCTGATGCGCCATTGTCCGGATGAATCCATGCGCGCCCGCGTGGCCGCGATGCTGGATATTTCCGCCCAGTCCGCCACCGGGGAGCCCTCGCTTGAAGCCCTGCTGGAAGCGCTGTCCGACGACGAGCCGTTGATCGCGCTTCCCGGCGGCGGACGCATCGGTCCATTCGAGCTGACCGGCGTGCTGGGGCATGGTGGCTTTTCCACCGTGTATCGCGGTCGGCGTGAGCTGGAGGGGGCGGTCCAGGAGGTGGCGGTCAAGCTGCTTCATCACAGCCTGCACGCACCCGATGCACAGCGCAGGTTCCGACGTGAACAGCGCGTGCTGGCGCAGCTTCAGCATCCCAACATCGCGCGCCTGATCGAAGGTGGCGTGACCGGGGCCGGGCTGCCGTACATCGCGCTGGAACTGGTGGAGGGCGAACGAATCGATCTGTACGCCTGCCGCCACCAGCTCGGCTTGCGGGCGCGGCTGGAACTGTTCCTGGTGGTTTGCGCCGCGGTCGAGGCCGCGCACCGCGCCCTGATCGTGCATCGCGATCTCAAGCCCGCCAACGTGCTGGTCACCGGCGAAGGCCACGTCAAGCTGCTGGATTTCGGCATCGCCAAACTGCTGGAGGACGTCGACGGCGACGATGTCACCCGCACCGGGCACCAAGCGTTCACGCCGGCCTATGCCGCACCGGAGCAGCGGGCCGGAGCGCCGGTAAGCACTGCCACCGATGTCTACGCACTGGGGGTGCTGCTGGGCGAGCTGCTCAGCGGGCAACGGCTGGGGGCCGATACGGGTTCCGATCCGGATGCCTGCATTTCCGGCGATGAACCGCCGGGTACCCTGCCCGAGTCGGCGCCGGTAATGCGTCGTCACCTGCGCGGCGATCTCGGCGCCATCCTGCGCAAGGCGCTGGCGGCCGAGCCGGAACAGCGCTATGCAACGGCATCCGGGCTGGCCGACGATGTGCAACGCGTGCTGCAGGGCCATCCGGTTTCGGCGCGGCGCGCCACCCGCTGGTACCGGACCCAGCGCTTCGTGCAGCGTCACCGTGGCGGCGTGGCGATGGCATTGGCGTTCGTGCTGGCGCTGACAGCAGCGCTCGCCACGGCCCTGTGGCAAGCCGATGTCGCAAGAGCCGAAGCGCGGCGTGCTGATGCGCAGGCGCAACAGGCGCGGATTGTCCGTGATCTGCTGTTGGGGATGTTCGAAGGGGCTCGTGCGAGCTTGCCACGAGATCTGCGCCCTCAGCCCGAGCAGTTGCTGGATCAGGCGCGGCGGCAGCTGGACAGGGAGACGGAGCTGGCGCCGGAAGCGCGAATCGAATTGGAACGGGCTTTCGCCGATGTGTCGCTCTCGTTGTCCGCACTGTCGGAAAGTGAGCGGGCGCTGGCAGAGGCTGAAAGCCTTGCACGCCTATATGGATTGCCAGCGCAGTTGGATGCGATTCGTATTGCGCGCGCGGATGTCTGGCAGCGGCAGGGGCGCGACCAGGAAGCTCTGCAACTGCTGGCGCCGCTCGCGCCCGAACTTCGCCAGCGTGATGATCCTTTGCTTGGACGCACGCTGGCCGTGATGGCCGCAGCGTACCGGGTGACCGGCGAGCCGCAGCAGACGCTGGAACTGATGCGGGAAGCTGTCGAGTTGGCAACGCGACGATACGGCCATGGCAGCATCGAGGCGCTTGCCGCAGGCCTGGACTGGGGTACGGCATTGGCCGCAATGCAGCGTTACAGAGAAGCGGAGGAAGCTCTCGTCTCCCGACTGGATCAATGGCGGCAGCAGGGCTCGCCAACCGACGACCGCTATCTGCGCGGTCTGTCCAGTCTGGGGGTGGCTCGGCATGGGCTGGGAAAACTGGACGACGCCGAGCGCCATTTCCGTGAGCTGCTGCAGGCGCGCCGGGAAATCTACCCGGAGCAACACCCGGTGATCGCAACATCGCTTCGCAACCTGGCCAATTTGCTGGGGCGGGGAGGTGAACCGGAAAGGGCGCGGGAACTGCTTGAAGAGGCATTGGAGATCCAGCGGTCGGCATTCGGAGGCCAGCATCGCGAGATCGCGTTGACGTACGCCGATCTGGGGGTGCTGGCCTCCCGCCAACGCAGGTTCGACGAGGCTGGGCAGTACTTCCATGCGGCGCTGGAGCAGTGCGAGGTGCTGGCGCTGCGCGATGATGTCTGTGCGCGGACACGCAACAATCTTGGACAGAGTCTGTATCGGCAAGGGCGGCTCGACGAGGCTGAGTTGCACATGCGGGAAGCTCTGGCCGAGCGTCGTGCATTGTTTGGCGATGTGCATCCAACGGTTGCCTATTCGCTGGCGACACTGGGCAATGTCGCCACTGCGCGTAACGACGGCCCTTCCGCGATCGACTATTCGCAAGAGGCCCTGCACATCCTCGAAGTGCTTGGACAGGCAGAGGGAGAGGATGCGGCGACGATCAGGCAAGGACTGGCGATGGCGCTGCGGAAAAGTGGCGAAGTCGAAACGGCGCTAGTGGAAATCGAGCGCGCCATCAAGGACTGGCGCCGCCTGGCTCCCGGCGGCCACCAACTTCTGCTTTCCATGCTGATCGAGTATGCGCAGATTGCCCGTGCGATGAGGGATGAGGCGTCTGTGCGCAGGATCCTTCAGGAAATCCAGGCGTTGGAAGTACCCGAGGATCAGCTGACGGAAGCGCAGCGCGCCATTCTTGCCAACCTGGCATTACCGTCCGACGCGTGATCGCATCCGCCCCGACATGACGTCGGGCTCGGCCTGTCCATGCCGCATGGCAAAAAATTCCGAATTCCCTGCCGGGTGTGCTTGTCGATGTCGCATTCGCGGTCAAACCCGCGTTCTCCCGAAGTGACGGCAACACGCCGTGACCGACGGAGCAATGACATGGCAAGGATCTTCTGGCTGCGCGGCAGCCTTGCGGTACTTATCGGCATGCTGGGATTGGGCCCGCATGCCGATGCGGCGATCTTCACGGTCGGCAACGAAACCGGTTGCAGCCACGCCACCGTGCAGAGTGCGATCGATGCGTTGCCGCCTGGCGGCGTGCACGAAATCCGCATCAGGCAGGGCAGCTATTCGGCCCAGGCGATCAAGATCGTCGGGCGCGAACTGACCCTGCGCGGCGGCTACGTCAATTGCGCCACACCCACCGCCACCGGATTGTCCACCCTCAGCGGCAATGGTGGCGGCGCCGACAGCGTCATCACCATCACCGGCAGCGGCAACAAGATCACGCTGGAGCGACTGATCGTCACCGGCGGCGACGAGGTTTTCGATGGTTATGGCGGCGGCATCGACGTGCGCGGTGCGGGCGAGCTCAGCACCCGCATGGTGACCATCTCCAACAACTACGCCGGCTACGGCGGCGGCATCAGCTTCACCGCCACCGGCCCCTCGCGCCTGGATCTGCTGGAGGAGACGATGATCCTGTGGAACCAGGCGCAATACTCTGGTGGCGGCATCCGTCTGGAAGGCGAAGTCACGCTGCGTGCGCACCAGGACCGCACGTGGATCAGCGGCAACGAGGCATTGGGCCATGATCCGGTCAACAACGTGGCCAGGCACGGTTATGGTGGCGGCATCCTGGTGTTCGATGGTGCGTTCGCCCACCTCAGTTCGCCGGGATACGGAGCCGCGGCGGTGATCGACGGCAATACGGCGCGTTACGGCGGCGGGGTGGCCGTGGTGGGCGGCGAGTCGGAGCTGTGGGGAAGCCGGCTGCTGTTGTTCAGCCTCCATGCGCAGCGCCCGGTGCGCATCGAGCGCAACCAGGCCAGCAACAACGGTGGCGGCGTCTACGTGGAGGCGGGAACCGACCTCAATAGGGGCGTGATGTGCGCGTGGGATTTCGGCATCAACCGCAATATCGCGCCGAATGGCAGCGCCATCTATCTCGAGCCGGGTCGTGGCGTCTTATTCTCCCGTCCCAGCCGGGCCGAGCTGAATCCGTTTGACGATAGCGGTTGGTGTGGCGTTCGGCCATCGGTTGCCGTGGACTGCGCGGGGCCGGACTGCAACACCATTGCCGGGAACCGCAACGAAACCATGAACGGCACCGCCACCGATGGCGCCACGATCCTGGCGCAGGACGATACCGATGTGGTGATAAACCGGGTCTCGCTGCGCGACAACCGCGGTGGCAACATCATCCGCGCCTTCCTCAGTGAGGCATTGATGAACTTCGAAATCTACAACTCGCTGCTCGCAGGCAACCACAGCACCGGAGCGCTGGTGCGCAACAGCGGTTCGGAACTGCTGAAGATCGAAAACAGCACCTTCGCCGCCAACAACATCGGTTCGCAGGTGTTCTTGAGCAGCGGCAATTTCGTGCTGCACCGTTCCATTGTCTGGCAGCCGGGCGTGCTGGTGCTGTCGCAGAGCGGAGGCAACCGCAGTGTCGGGGATCTGGTCGTGCACGATGCCGCCACTATCGGCGGCGAAACCGATACCGTGCGCGTGGTCGCCGATCCGCTGTTCCTGGATCCCGCGCACGGCGACTATCGTCCGCATGCGGCCTCGCTGGCGGTGGATTTTTCTTCCAGTGGCGGCGGCCTGGATTTGCTCGGGAACCCGCGCGGCACCGATCTGGCACTGGTGCCCAATGTGCACGGCAGCGGTGATCTGGGTGCCTACGAGCGTATCGACATCGACCCGCTGGTGCGCAATGGCGACTTCAATGGCGACCTGCGCTACTGGACCGGCGGCAGCGGCATCAGCTACGACGCCAGCCACAATCCCTCCGGGCCGGCGGCCGGCTCCGGGGTGCTCAAGATCACGCGTGAGGTCTCGTCCGGTGGACGTGTCATCTCGACCCAGTGCGTGCCGCTGCCCGGCCCGGCCACCTATCATCTGAGCGGCTGGGCGCGCACCGCCGGCACCGGCGTCGGTGCCGACCGCGCGCTGATTGGCTGGAGTCTGGTTCCCGATGACACCACCGGTACCTGCAATGGCAGCATCGCCCGCAGTGGCGAACAGTTCGTAGCCCAGGGCAACACCTGGCGCCAGGCGTCGCCGGTGGCGATCAGCGTGAGCGCAGCGGAGTGGACTGGCCGGAGCAGTCTGGCTATCCATCTGATCGCACAGGACAGCGGGATCGCGACCACCGGCACGCCTACTGCGGTGGGCTATTTCGACGGCATCCGGCTGAGTGTGGCCGGTGCGGGCGGGGACGCCATCTTCGCGGACGGATTCGAGCCCTGAGACGTAATTCGGCAAGGAGTCTCCCCGGAACACTGGGGGAGACATCGGGAGGGGCTTGGCAAACCCGGCAGAACCCGGCTAAAATACGCGACTGCCTCCGGGCTTTTGGCCGTTCGGGTCAGCCATGTCCGCCTGCCGGACTTCCGATCTCCTTACTTCAAACTCCCGCATGTCGGGCCGGTGCCATCATGACCAACAAGATCATCCAGGAATTCGAGGCCGAGCAGGCCACGCGCCAGTTGCCGGAATTCGGCCCGGGCGACACCGTCGTCGTCAACGTCAAGGTGAAGGAAGGCAACCGCGAGCGCGTCCAGGCCTATGAGGGCGTGGTCATCGCCAAGCGCAGCCGCGGCCTGAACTCGGCCTTCACGGTGCGCAAGATTTCCCACGGCACCGGCGTGGAGCGCGTGTTCCAGACCCATTCGCCGAGCATCGACTCGCTCGTGGTCAAGCGCCGCGGCGCGGTACGTTCGGCCAAGCTGTACTACCTGCGCAATCTGGAAGGCAAGGCTGCCCGCATCAAGGAAGACCTCAGCGCCAGCGCGCGTGCCGCCAACGCGGCCGCAGCAGCCGCTGCCGGCAACTGAGAGCCGCAACAGCAGATTCGGGCCGACACAGGGCTCACGCTACGGCCGCGAAAGCGGCCGTTGTCGTTTCCGGCGCTTGAAAATCCCCGCCGCCGGCCCAACCTCGCGGGCACCCCGCGTTTGTCCTTTTGTGTCTGTGGAAGCCATGAGCACTGAAACCCGAAGCTACGAATTCCAGGCCGAAGTGCAGCAGGTGCTGCGCCTGGTCATCCATTCGCTGTACTCCAACAAGAACATTTTCCTGCGCGAGCTGGTCTCCAACGCCTCGGATGCCTGCGACAAGCTGCGCTTCGAGGCGCTGGCCGAACCGGCGCTCTACGGCGACCAGCCGGAGCTGCGCATCGACCTGTCCTGGGACAAGGACGCACGCACGCTGACCATCTCTGACAGCGGCATCGGTATGTCGAAGCAGGAGCTGATCGACAACCTGGGCACCATCGCGCGCTCTGGCACGCGCCAGTTCCTGGAGGCGCTGGAAGACGGCAAGAAAGCCGATGCGCAGCTGATCGGCCAGTTCGGCGTCGGCTTCTACGCCGCCTTCATCGTCGCTGACAAGGTCAGCGTCAGCAGCCGCCGCGCCGGCAGCGGCGAAGCCTTCACCTGGGAATCGGCCGGCGATGGTCGTTTCACGCTGGAACCTGCCGACAAGCCGGAACGAGGCACCACCATCGTGCTGCATCTGAAGGAAGGCGAGGATGAATTCCTCGACGGCTGGACGCTGCGCTCGCTGGTCCGCACCTATTCGGACCACATCGGCTTCCCGATCCGGATGCCGGTGGAGAAGGACGGCAAGCCCGGCGACGAATGGGAAACCGTCAATCAGGCTGCGGCGCTGTGGACGCGCCCCAAGAGCGAGATCAGCGACGACGAATACCAGGCCTTCTACAAGCACATCAGCCACGATTTCGGCGATGCGCTGAGCTGGACCCACAACCGCGTCGAAGGCAACCAGAATTTCGTCTCGCTGCTGTACGTGCCGCAGCGTGCGCCGTTCGATTTCGGCATGGAGCGCGATGCGCGCAAGGGCCTGAAGCTCTACATCAAGCGCGTTTTCATCATGGACGCGGCCGAGCAGATGCTGCCGAACTACCTGCGTTTCGTACGCGGCGTGATCGATTCGGACGATCTGCCGTTGAACGTCTCGCGTGAGATCCTGCAGAACAGCCGCCAGGTGGAAAAGCTCAAGTCGGCGCTGACCCGACGCGTGCTGGACCAGCTCGACCGGCTGGCGCGCGAGGAACCGGAAAAGTTCGCCACCTTCTGGAACGAGTTCGGTGCGGTACTGAAGGAAGGCCTGGCCGAGGACAGCGCCAACACCGCGCGCATCGCCAAGCTTCTGCGCTTCGCCTCCACCCATGCCGGCGAGCGCGACACGCTGGTGTCGCTGGACGACTACATCGGCCGCATGAAGCCGGGTCAGGAAACCATCAACTACCTGACCGCCGATGGCTGGAATGCCGCGCGCCATAGCCCGCAGCTCGAAGCGCTGAAGACGCACGGCGTCGAAGTGCTGCTGCTGCACGAGCGCATCGATGAATGGATGATCGGCTACCTGACCGAATACGAAGGCAAGAAGCTGCGCAACATCGCCAAGGGCGAACTGGGGGCGGCCGAACTGGGCGAGGGCGCGCCGGCCGCCGCCGATCAGCAAGAGCAGGTCAAGGCCGCCGAAGGGCTGGTCGAAAAGCTCAAGACCGCGCTCGGTGATCGCGTGAGCGAGGTGCGCATTTCGCAGCGCCTGACCGATTCGCCCGCCTGCCTGGTGCTGGCCGAGCATGACATGGCCCTGCACATGCAGCGCCTGCTGAAAGCCGCCGGGCATGAAATCCCGGCCGGCACGCCGACACTGGAAATCAATCCCAAGCACGGCCTGTTGCAACGTTTCGATGCCGAAACCGACGACACCCGCCGTCAGGATATCGCGCTGCTGCTGTTCGAGCAGGCGCAACTGGCCGAAGGCGCGCAGCTGGACGATCCGGCCGCGTTCGTGCGCCGCATGAACGCATTGCTGCTGGGGTGATCTGGTCTTCGACCGCCGCAGATGCTGTGCCAGCCGGCTGCGGCGGCCCCGCGCGAACACAGGATCAGGCGCAATGTGCCTGATCCTGGTCGGCGTCGATGCCCGCCCCGGCAGCCGGGTGATGCTGCTGGCCAATCGCGATGAACAGCACGCCCGCGCCAGCGCCGCCGCCGCGCCGTGGGAGGAGGATGTGCGTGTACTCGGTGGTCGCGATCTGGTCGCCGGTGGCAGCTGGCTGGCGGTGCGCGGCGATGGGCGTTTCGCCGCCGTCACCAACCTTCGCGATCTGCACAACGGCCCACCACCGTCGGCCCCGCGTTCGCGCGGCGAACTGGTGCGTGACTTTGTCTGCGGCGAGCAGTCGGCCGAACGCTGGCTGGACGCGCTTTTGACACGGATCGACCTTTACGCGCCCTTCAACCTGATCGTCGGCGATGCCGAAGGCGTGCGGGTGCTGGATGGCAGTACAGGCGAACATCACCGCCTTGCCCCCGGCTTGCACGCAATCAGCAACGGCCCGATCCACGAAGACTGGCCGAAGATGCAGCGCATCCGCGCATTGGCGAACGATGCACTGGGTCAGGGCGCTGATCCATCCACCTTGCTGGTCCTGCTGGGCGACGAACAGCAGGCGCAGGATGATCGGTTGCCAAATACCGGCTTGGAGCGGGAACGCGAACGCCTGCTGTCCTCGATCTTCATCCGAGGCACCGGCTATGGCACCCGCGCCAGCACCTGGCTGGATATCGGCAAGGACGGAAGCATCGACCTGCACGAAGCCAGCTTCGGCCCGGACGGCGTGCGCGGTGGCGTGGTGCGCTGGCGGCATGTTCCGGATGCAGGCTGGAGCGCAACCGGCGGCTGAAAGGCCAGATGTCGGGCATCGCTGCACTCAGCCCGACCTATGTTTCGCCTTTGCGTGTGCCGGAAGTGCGGGGTTTGGTGGCTGGGGTGGGTGGTGTTTCCGGTGCGGTGCCGGGAGGTGCCATCCGCCGCGCGATTTCGCGCAGGATCACCTGCAGGGCATCGTGCTGGTCGGCGCGTTTGGCCATGCCGTCGACCAGGGGTTTGAAGCCGGTTTCCAGCGCGTTGCGCAGGCCGCTCAGCCACATCGCGGCGTCGGTGGCGGTGTCGCGGCTGAAGGTGCGGGCCAGGGTCTGCTCGGAAGCGACGCGCTCGAGCAGGTCGATCAGCGCCGGCCAATGTGCATCGGCGACCGGCGCAGCGTCCTGTTTCGGTACGAGGGCGGGTTCCGTCGCCCGTTGTTCGGCCAGCGTGCGCAGTCCCTGCATGCTTTCGACCAGATCGCGCAGTTGCGCGACGACGCGGGTGCCTGTGTCCGAATCGGCACCGCCGATGGCCTTGCTGCGGCGGAAGTCGGCCTTGATCTGCTCCCAGCGCGCGGCCTCGGCGGGGCTGAGCGTGCCGCGCAGTTCGGCCAGTTTCAGCAGGTTTTCTTCCGCGCCGGTGGTCAGCAGTTGCGATTCGCCCTGGTAGTGATCGGCGATCAGTTGCTGCATCTCGGCCTCGTTCATCACCGCCGAAACCTTTTCCGCCAGCTTGTTCATATTGCGGTAGCTGCCTTGCAGCTTGAACGGCGGCTCGGTGCGGTACGCGTCGGCCTGCGCGGCGCTGGCGATGTACTGCTGGTTGACCTTGTAGACCACCTCGCGCACCGCGATCAGGCGCTTCAGCGTCTCGACGATCTCGTTGATCTCGGCGCCGCTGTAATCGTGTTTGAGCGCATTGGTCGACACCTCGCGGCCCAGCGCCTTGTCGACCAGCAGGTACAGGTCGGCCATGTCGCGTGTGGCCAGCGGCGCGAGTACGGGATTGCTGGTCAGCGAGTTCTCGATGTAGCTGAGCTTGAAGGAATCCTCCATGCCGCCCAGCACGTCGCCGAGGTTGTAGATATCGGCGCGGTTGGCGAGCATGTCGGGGATCTTGAACACCTCGCCGGATTCGGTGTACGGGTTGCCGGCCATCACCACGCAGAACTTCTTGCCGCGCATGTCGTAGGTCTTGGTGCGGCCGTTCCAGACGCCCTCGATGCGGCGGGTGCCGTCGCACAGGGAGATGAACTTCTGCAGGAATTCGGGGTGCGTGTGCTGGATGTCGTCCACGTACAGCATCACGTTGGAGCCCATTTCCAGTGCCAGGTTGAGCTTGACCAGTTCCTGCCGCGCGGTGGCGTCCGGTGCCTGCGCCGGGTCCAGCGAGCGCACTTCATGGCCCAGCGCCGGGCCGTTGATCTTCATGAAGATCAGGCCGAGGCGGTTGGCGACGTATTCCATCAGCGTGGTCTTGCCGTAGCCGGGCGGCGAAATCAGCATCAGCAGGCCCATCAGGTCACTGCGCTTGCCTTCACCGGCCGCGCCCATCTGCTTGGCAAGGTTGTCGCCGATGATCGGCAGATAGGACTGGTCGATCAGCCTGTTGCGCACGAACGAGGCCAGCGGGCGCGGGCGGAACTCCTCCAGCCGCAGTGCCTCGCGCTCGCGCGCCAGCACGTCCTGGCGGATCTGCTGGAATCGGCGCACGCCCGCCAGCCAGTCGCGCCGGTGCGCATCCAGACGTTGCATCAGGTCGAACAGGCGCAGTGGCAGGCGGCCTTCGACGATGCGTGGATGCTCGCCGAGCAGGCCGCTCACGTCGGCGTCCAGATCAGCCTGCGCGATGCGGTGCGGGAGCTGCGGGCCGAGCAGCAGCAGCGCCGCCGCTTCGTCGATGTAATCAGCCAGCGCGGCCGGCGCGTGTTGCGCTGAATCGGCCGGTTTGGCGGCGGCATCATCGACCAGCGCACGCAGCCATTGGCGAAGCAGCGCGTGGCGTGCGGGGTTGTTGTCGAGCGCCTCGAGCGCGGCGTTCAGCGCGTCCCAGCGCGGGCCGTCGAGCGTGGTTTTGAGCGCCGTCGCCAATTGCTGCGCGTAGCGGCTGAAGGCGAATTGCGGATGCGCGGCGGACAGCTCCTGCGCCAGATAGGCGGCAGCGGCGTGGGCCTGCTGTGGCGTGAGGGGCTCTTCGTGGAGGTGGGAAAAAGCACGCGCGCCGGTGGCGCTTGCCCCTTCACCCCGACCCTCTGCCCCATCGGTGATGGGAGAGAGGGAGTTGAAGTCGATACTCACCGCTATCTCATCGCGCAGCGCGCGCATCGCCGAATCGTCGCCGAACAGTTCACGAATCTGCGCGGCATTGCGCGCCTGCGCCGGCCAGCGGGTGGCTTCGGGTGCATCGGCCAGCGCGATCCAGTGCAGCAGCGCGCGCGCGCGCGCATCGGGCGCATGCACGAGCGTGCCCGCCGCGTCGCGCAGCGGCACCACGGCGCGCAGGATCAGTGCGGCGTCGTGGTCGTGGATGCCTTTTTCGTAGCCCTCGCGGTAACGCGGCGTGGCGAAATCGCGTACCGCGCGAGCCAGCGCATCCGGTTCCAGAACAAGTTGCGCCAGACGCTCGCGGCTGAAGCCGTGCTCGCCACGGTCGGCGGCGTCCAGCACCAGCCCGGCCAGATATTCGGCACGCGAAAGCTGCGGCGATTCGGATTCCAGCGCGGCCTGCCAGTACGGCCGTAGCGGCTCCAGCGCCGGATCGTCGAGCGGGGCGAAATAGTCGGTCCCGGACAGATGCAGCGCCAGTCCGTCCTCGCGCGGCAGGATGGTCAGATCCAGTTCCTGCGTGTTGACCGAGAAACGGTGCCGGCCGAGGCGGATCAGATTGCCGTCGCCCTCGAACAGTTCGCTCCGGTCGCGCAGCGCGCGCACCGCCTGGTCGCGCACGCCCTTGAGCCGCGCTTCGACATCGTCGGCCTTGACGTTGTCCTTCAGCTCGCGCAGGCGGCCGGCCAGTTCGCGCAGTTTCAGGATCAGCGCATCGCCGGCGAAGAAGGCATTGAGTTCGTCGGGCTCGGCGAAGCGCGCGGTGCGGCGCGGCAGGCCGTCGAGGATGCGGCGCGCGGCGTCGAACACGCCCTGGGCGCTGCGCTGGCGCGCGTCCAGCAGCGACTGCTTGTGCGCCTCGAAACTCTCCAGCAGTTCCTCGCGCTTTTGCAGGATGTCGTCGAGGAAGCGGCTGTGCTCGCCGAACTGGCTTTCCAGTTCCTCCAGCCGGATCAGCAGGCGCGAGAGCTGTTCGTCGCAGCGCTCCGGATCGGTCGATGCCGACAGCGCGCTGGCGATGGATTGCGAGAACAGCGCGAACTGCGCGCCGAACTGCGCGACCTGTTCGCCCGAGCCCAGTTGCCGGCGACGCTGTTCGG
>Ga0265293_10006647_pt1 | contig 18335 bp, 19 predicted proteins | sample Munlanlewell138R_FD_192505 | JGI IMG/M metagenome (GOLD analysis project Ga0265293, IMG submission 192505) | Leachate microbial communities from a municipal landfill in Southern Ontario, Canada - Leachate well 138R | ecosystem: Engineered > Solid waste > Landfill > Unclassified | place: Canada...
CCTAGCTGTCTGAGAACAATGACTTCCTTAACAACTTAGTATGAATTTAGAGACCTTAGACGAGAGTCTGGGCTGTTTCCCTTTAGAACCACGAGCTTAGCCCCGCAGTTCTGACTCTTTGTAAACACTACACTGGTATTCGGAGTTTGATTAGACCTGATAGATTACTCCACCAAAGCCCATTCAGTGCTCTACCCCCAGCAAGCTTTTAACAAAGGCTATACCTAAATATATTTCGGAGAGAACCAGATATCTCCAGGTTCGTTTGGCATATAGCCCCTAACCACAAGTCATCCCATACCATTGCTACGGTAACGGGTTCGGTCCTCCAACGCGTCTTTCGACGGAATTCAACCTGCTCATGGTTAGCTCACCTGGTTTCGGGTCTTTTCCACACTTCTGTAAATCGCCCAGTTAGGACTCGCTTTCGCTACGCCTTCGCAAGAAACCTTGCTTAGACTTGAAGTGAAAAAAAACTCACCGGCTCATTCTTCAATAGGCACGACATCACCCCAATAAATTGGAGCTCTGTCTGCTTGTTAGTCAATAGTTTCAGGTACTATTTCATTCCCCTCCCGGGGTACTTTTCACCTTTCCCTCACGGTACTAGTTCACTATCGGTAAGTGTTGATATTTAGCCTTGGAGCGTGGTCGCCCCAGATTCATACAAGGTTTAAATCGTGCCTCATACTACTCAGGATACAACGAAGAGAAAAATAAGTTTCGCATACAGGACTATCACCCTCTCTGGTTATGCACTTCCGGCATATTCTGCTACCTATTTTTTGTACTCTTTTGCATTTAAGCAAGTCGTCCTACAACCCCACTGTATAAATACAGTAGTTTGGGCTGATCCGTTTTCGCTCGCCGCTACTAACGGACTCTCTGTGATTTCTTTTCCTCCGGGTACTTAGATGTTTCAGTTCCCCGGGTGCCCCGGTTACCACTAATATCTATTACAAAAAGCAATAGAACTTCATAGCAACCTGCTCAATAACGAGCGGGTTCCCCCATTCGGATACCACCGGATCAAAGCGTCGTTGATCGCTCCCCGATGATTTTCGTTAATCTCGATACGTCCTTTTTCGGTCAACACTTCCTAGGCATCCACTATTGACTTTAATTGAAATAGCACAGATTCTAGAAAACCAATTCTAGATTCTGGCCTAGTTTTATATAACCCCAATTTTTAATGTGCACTAATAGGGGTTACCTATTAGTTCTTAAAGCCTCATGTAAGCTCTAAAAACTAATATGCAACCTTACATGGTGGACCCTAGGAGATTCGAACTCCTGACCTTCGCATTGCAAATGCGACGCTCTACCAGCTAAGCTAAGGGCCCAAGTTTATTGCAAATCACTCAAACCTACTTACCCAAACTAATCGCCTGGTAAAGCGGTCCACTATTTCATTTTTCAAACCCGTTGAGAGAAATCTAACTAGAAGAGCTAAAAAGTCAGTATCTTGGCCAAGGTGTCTAGGCGTTAATCTTGTCTTTTAAAAACTTTATCATGCGTAATTCGATTTACCTCAAAAGGTAAGAACTATTTTACACAATAACAGGATCTGCGTCAAGCAGAAGAATCCACCATCTCCCCTTGAAAAATATAAATATAGGCACAAATTTTTTTCATTTAGCCTCATTTGAGGCTAGCAAAAAAAACATGACTGTTCAGTTCAAATTGCTCAAAATTCCTCTTCTTTTGAACTAAAAATAGTCTTATAGTTTTCCTTGACATATCATTTTGGTCTGCTATACTCGCTTTTTGTCATAACGTTCAAGAATAATTTTGAACCAAATGCGTATGATAAAGGCAGGAATCATAGCGCTAGGAGGGATCTTTCTTTTCCTATTCGCAACTCACCAAACCCATGCCCAAAGCTCACAATTCGAGCTTTTGAGTAATATAGAGGAAAACGACATTTGCTCGTCCCCTCTTAAACTATACCTATTGTCATATTCTCAAGACTGTCCTCTCCCTGAAGCACGACAAATTGCATCGTTAATTACTGTAAAGGAAGAAAAAGTAAGGGAGTTTTCAATGGCACACACTGCAGAGACTGCTCTCTACACACCTACCCCCACAATAATTCAGAAGCCTCCTATTGTACAATCAACCCCAGTGGAACCGGATACAAACACACTTGAAGAAATCCAAACACCAACACCAAGCGTAGATAATAATGCAGATACAGTACTTAATCTCGTAAATCAGCACCGAGCAAGTATTGGGAAGAGTGCGTTTATAACCGATGAAGCGCTTTGTAGCCTCGCGCAAACGAGGTCAACAGAACTTGCTGCTGAAATTAATAATGGAACACTTCACTCTGGACTTTACAATAGAAATCTTGGATACTGGGCGACTGAAAATGCAAAGGTTGGCGGAGATGAAAACGAAACAGTCCGCTGGTGGCTAAACTCAAGCATTCACAGAAGCCAAATTCAGAGCGATTACACGAATGCGTGTGTAGGATGTACAGGAAGAAACTGTGCGCTTGTTTTCACAAGTCATACGCCCAAAAAAAATCAGGTAGCCACAACAGAGACTCAAACAAAAACTGAATAATTATTCCTGGTCCCCAAGCCAGCGTTCTGCGTCAAGCGCTGCTTCACAACCGTAGGCAGCAGCGGTAACCCCTTGCATATATCGATGATCATATACGTCTCCTGCTACAAAAACGCCATCTATATTTGTACTCGTCCCATGCACTCTATCTATAAACCCTTTTTTGTTCTTAGTAATATCTGGAAATACGCTCGAGTTTGGAATATGTCCAATTGCCACAAACATCCCATCAACCGCAAAATCCCAAGTAAACTTCTCTGCACCCATTATCATCTTTCCTCCTAGGCTCTCTGGCGTTGCTTCCTTTTTCTCCTCTCCTGCTTTTTTTATCATTAATTTTGGATCAGTGACAAGTCGAATCGCCTCAACTTTCCCATCTCCTAATACCTCGATAGGAGAAGTATTAAAAATAAAATGAATTTTAGGATTATCCATCGCACGCTTCAGCATTATCTCGCTTGCCCGGAATTCTTCTCGCCTATGAATTAAAAATACTTCTTTTGCAAATTTCGCCAAAACGATTGCCTCTTCCATCGCACTATCTCCTCCACCAATTACTGCTACTTTTTTATTTCTATAAAATGCTGCATCACACGGAGCACACGAAGAAACGCCGCGCCCTATTTTTTCTTCTTCTCCAGGAATTTGTAGCCATTTGGTATCAGCTCCCGTAGCAATAATTATTGATTTTGAGTAAAAAGTTTCACCATCCTCAGCAGTGAGCTTAAATGGTCTCTGTGAAAAATCTCCTTGTGAAAAATTAACATCTATAATTTTTGTTCCATATCGCTCTGCTTGCTTTCTCATGTTCATCATAAGCTCTGGTCCCATAATCCCTTCTGGAAATCCTGGAAAGTTTTCTACTTCAGTCGTAAGCATTAATTGCCCACCCCACTTCAGTCCTGCAAATAAAATTGTCTTGAGATCAGCACGTGAAGTATATATGCCAGCAGTAAGTCCAGACGGTCCTGAGCCGATTATTGCAACGTCATAAATTTCTGCATTGTTTTCCATTTTAAGACAAAAAATGCGCTCTGAGAGCGCGCTATGATAATAAAAAGGTAGATCATCTTCTACCCAATCAACTCATCAGCTGCTTGTTTCAATTGCTCTTTTGAATGCACTCCCACCATTGTCTTCTCAGGATTACCATCTTTGAAAAAAATGAGTGTAGGAATAGAGAGAATATTATACTGCCCAGGAGTTTCCGGATTTTCGTCTACATTCATCTCGTAGATATCCATCTTATCTTTATATTCTTGCGCAAACTCCTCAACAATTGGCCCTAAGATCTTGCATGGCTGGCACCATTCAGCCCAAAAATCTACTAATACTACTCGTCCTGCCTTGAGAGCTTTTTCTTGAAAATCTGCGTCTGTAATTTTGGGTGCCATGGTGATAGACAGTATAGTAAGTCCCCTTGTCTTCTGTCAAGGAGTCTTTTTAGATAGCACTACTACTTATAGTATAGTCGCACTTGATACAATAAATATATCCCAACAAACCCAAGAATAATTTCCAATACAGGAATAGGGGTAGTAATGATATCTTTCACAATAGAAAGAATTACACTAAAATATACAAATCTCCATCCAGCATACTGATAATTCTGAAGTCTTGAGAATGCCACAAGCAGTAAGACCCCCGACAGAAGCGTGAGTGCAAAAACCATCACTGTCACAATAGTCATCTGCCCACCAAATTTTATGAGGTATGACAGTGCATTAATTACACTCAAAATACCAAATAGCAATGCGTACCATGGCAATACCCTGCTGATAAAATCCCGTACGTCTTTCGACACCTGAGGAAGATTTTTGCAATAATCCTCTACTTGCTTAATATATCCGTCAATCGTTTTTTTTCGTAAAGCCATTTTCACCCCTCTTCTTTTTTATGATAGCACAATTAGGCTCAATGTATACACTGTTCTAAATGATATAATCATTTAATGGCCAAACCATTATTTTCTGTTGTCATCCCCACGCTCAATGAAGAAAAATACATTGATAAAATTTTACATGATCTCCAACGACAAACTTGGAAAGATTTTGAGCTGGTATTAGTCGATGCACAATCTACCGATAAAACAAGAGAGAGAGTAAATACAGTTAAAAAAGACTATCCAACTACTATAATTGAATCTACGATTAAAAATCTCTCACACCAGAGAAATATTGGCGCAAAAAAAGCATTGGGAGAGTACTTATTCTTTATTGATGCAGACAACAGCATCCCAAATAATTTCCTGAAAAAAACTCACGAATTTATATTAAAAAAAACTCCTGATGCGATAATTCCTCAAGTTGTACCTGAAAATAATACACTTTTTGATCAAATCTCCTACCCTCTTTCACGATTCTTAGTAAAAATTTCCCTCTTTACCCCCCGCTCATTTTCGACAGGAGGAAATATAGTAATCTCGAGTAAATCCTTTAAAAAAACGCATGGATTTGACGAACACGTATTTATAGGAGAGGACCACGACATAATAAGACAATTAAAAGAATTAAAGCAGGATATAAAACTTATGACCGATACGCATGTAGTATTCTCGACACGAAGATTTGAGAAAGAAGGATATACTACCTATATAAAGTATGCTTATTCATTTCTATATCAAATTCTATTCAGAAAAGTTGATAAAAAAATATATAAATATAATATGGGCGGAGATAATTACCGATGAAAATATACATACGAACATTCCTCTCCATGGCCACGTTTTTTGCAGTAGTACATATTGTAATACTCCTTGGACTTGTAATTTTTACCGGAGATATTTCATATCTCAATGTTTTTTATATACTTGGAATTACTGAATTATTCCCTCAAATAGATGAGGGAATTGTGAGCAATCTACTTTCAGCCTGCATCATCTTTTCCGTTTATATATTTTTCTTTCGCAGAAGAAATAGGAAATAGCTTTTTGATTTGATAGAATTCTTTGTTATATGAAATACGACATTGTCATCGTTGGTGCAGGAATCTCGGGAGCGACCATAGCTGAGAGGTATGCAAATAAACTCAATAAAACAGTCTTAATTATTGAAAAAAGAGATCACGTAGGAGGAAATTGCTATGACTATCATAATGAAGATGGAATTTTAGTGAGCAAATACGGCGCCCACCTCTTCCACACGAATTACGATAATGTGTGGGAATACATTCAAAAATTCTCTGATTTTACAAAGTATGAACACAAAGTCTTGGGTAATATTGACGGAAAACTCGTTCCCATCCCCGTAAATATCACAACAGTAAACATGCTCTTAGGAGAGCATATAAAAAATGAAAGCGAAATGGATGAATGGCTAGAAAAAAATCAAATAAAAAATGGCAACCCGAAAAACGGTCGCGAAGCGGCACTCTCTCGAGTAGGTGAAAGACTTTATGAGAAAATATTTAAGAACTATACAAAAAAGCAATGGGATAAATATCCAGAAGAACTTGATGCTGAAGTTCTCAATAGAATCCCAGTAAGAAATAATTTTGATGACAGATATTTTTCAGATATCCATCAAGGCCAACCAATCAACGGGTATACAAAACTCTTTGAAAAAATGCTTTCTCATCCAAATATCACGATAAGGTTGAATACTGATTTTTTTACGGTAAAAGACACTTTAGAATGGAATAAGCTTTTCTATACGGGTCCAATTGATAAGTATTTTGATTATAAGTATGCAAAAGAGGCTCATCTTGAATATAGGTCGCTTAAATTCCAATTTGAAACACATGACAAAGAATATTTCCAACAAAATTCCGTAATAAATTACCCAAACGAGGAAGACTTTACACGGATTGTCGAGTATAAATACTTTACAGGCCAAAAACATCCGAAAACTACTATTTCCAAAGAATTCTCAGTAGATTATAAGCCAGAAATCAATGAACCCTATTATCCTGTTCCAAACCCTAAAAATAGTGAGATATTCTCAAAATACCAACAAGATGCACAAGCTCTTGAAAAAAATGGTGTATATTTCGTAGGAAGGCTTGCCAACTATAAATACTTCAACATGGATCAAGCGTTCAAAAATGCGCTAGACCTTTTTTATTCCATAAATCCGAAGGTGGATAAAAAGTAACCACTATACTATAATTTATTAGATACCTATGGGCAAACTCGAAGCATCAGTTGTTATTCCCGCATACAATGAAGAGGACTATATCGGTCTTTGTCTTGAGTCTCTCGCCTGGCAAAAAACGAATACGAAATTTGAAGTAGTCGTAATTGATAACAAATCCACTGATAAAACAAATCAGATTGCAAAATCCTTCAAGGACAAGCTCAATTTGAGAGTAATTATCGAAAAGGAACAAGGAAGAGGGGTCGCACGTTGGCGCGGTTTTGAAGAAGCAAATGGAAAGATAATTTTCTCAACTGATGCTGATACTATTCTTCCTGAAGACTGGATAGAACGATTCATGAACTATTTCAAAAACGAAGAAATTGTAGCAGTCACTTCTCTTTGCAATATCGATCAACCCTCTCGTATTGATAAAGCTATCTTTAAGTTCTTCTTATTACTTGCAAATGAAGGCCACAGGATCGCACTCGGACATTATTGGCTTTCAGGATTTTCCTACGCTATACGGAAAGAAACCTATATAGCAGCAGGAAAAATTGATAAAAACTTAGATGCGCTCGATGATGTAGACCTTGCCCGGAGAGTAAGAAAACTTGGGAAAATAAAACTTGTAAGAAACCTCCCCGTACTCTCCTCGAGTAGAAGGTTCAAGGACGGTATGACTAATGGACTTCTCGACTATGTAAAACCATTTATTAAAGTTGCGATTCTGAAAAGCAAAAACTTCAAAATGAACAACCTCAGATAGTCCTTGCAGAACGTATATCTTCTCTACAAAATAATAGTAAACTTTTTAAGGGCATTACAACCCCAGCGTATCGCAACATATCAACATACATCATAATTTCATTTTTTACTCCTCGCACAAAACCGATCTTACGGATTTTAACAATGTTCTGACCAGAGCAAGGATACCAATACGCTTTCTTACCGTATTTCATACAATAAAAATTGATTGCATATTCTAATTGATATTTTGCAGGCTTATTCTCTGTATATACTCGCACAAGATCATGAGTTTTTAAGATCCTCTCGCCCGATGTTAAAATTTCTCCTCTTATAATTTTTGCGAACCAAGGGTCAGAAATTCTCCTTAAGATCAACATGTCAATCAACGGATTTTCTAATATATAGCACAGTGCAGATTCGAGCTCTATTTTTTTAACATTCTGCAAATCAGAATCAAATAATAATACATATGGTGTATGAACGTGCTGTAATCCTGCACGAATTGCCGCTGATTTTCCTGAATTTTCACTCAATCTGATTACCGTAATTTCTTTATACTCATTTCTCAAATCGAGCCAGACAGTTTCATTCTGAGAACCATCATCAACGCAAATTATCTTTTCTATATTTTCTACTAAAGAAATGGTTGCAATAATACTCTTTAACTGCTGGAATGTTTCGTTATAAAAAGGAATAATACATGTACACGACTTCTTTGTCATTCCTTTATTATACGAAAAAAAACGTATTAAAAATCTAGAGTGCTCTGTGTGGTATTTTTTTTCTGCGTACCTTGGCGAGCATCTTTATCCCAAATCTCCACGATTCCATAGGTGTTATCATATCCAGGAACGATATGAATATTCCTACTCCTTACTCTCTCAACTCCTTCTCGAACTCGTGCTCCCCCAACTCTCTCAATATCTGAGAGTTTCGTACGCAGTAAAATCTCGTGCTCTGTTCCAAGCTCTGTAAGAAGCCTCTGAAACATATTATTAACAGTTTGTGTTCCCACTCCAACCCCAAGGCTTTCTGCTAATATTTCAAGAAGTGGTACTAAGTTTACATATCCTGGGCGTTTTTTGTCTTTATCATACATCCAGATAACTCCATGCCCATTTTTCTTTCCTACATAATTTTCTTCCGGAGTATTTGCAAGATCGTCTATTCTATGCATCACTCCAACTGTCAGATCTTTGCCACATACGGGACACTGTCTACCATTTTTCTTTGTCTCTTGAGGAGTCTGCACAACATTACAGTTTCTATGCCCAGTATAGTGATATTTACCCTCTTCGGGATAAAATTCTATCGTATAATCTATCTTAAACACCTTCTCTCGTCCTTGAATAAGTCCATTCATAATATTGTCATACGTTATATTTGATTCAAGAATATCCTTCCCACTAACTGATGTCAATACGGTTGCTTCACGACCCATTTTCTGCATAGAATGCGCGTCTGAGAAACTTACTACAGACCGATTCTTCAGCTCATTTATCCGCCAATTCATAGAAGGATCTGAAGATAGACCAGTTTCTATCGCAAATATTCTGCTTGCATACTTCCCAAAACAATCCTCAATCCGATCATATCCCGACTTGCTCCCATACATCGAAAACCACGGCGTCCATATATGACACGGAATGAGCACTATCTTGTTGTCTATAGAAAGGAGCATTTCTATAAGGTTTTGTGCAGAGATTCCTAAAATTGGCCGACCATCAGAGCTTAAATTAAATCCTCGAGCAAGAAATGCTGCATTGATTTTATCTACTACTTCAAATGAAGGAGCAAAAATAAGGTTGTGGATCCTCCGCACCTTCCCGCCCTCAGAATAAATACTAGAAACTTCTGTTGAAAGCATAAAGTATGTAGATAAATCCTCCTTTTGTGTAGCTTTGGGAAGTTGCGTGAGAAGCTCTTTTTCGTTTTTCAATGTATAAATTCCGCTATTTACCTCTTTCAGCTGCGCCTTTGCTTCACGCAGCCAAATCGGATGCGTGAAATCACTCACTGATAATAACCCTAATCCCTTCATCCTGCCCCATAAAAACATATTTGCGAGGTTCATTTTTTGCGAAACAGCGCGTGAAAAACGTGAATGTAAATGAAGATCGATAACTAATTCTTTCACACTGATGATTTAAACAGACTCAGAAAATTATTGCAAGAAAATAGTTCAATAGGCTTATATAAATCTTTTAATCACCAAACTAATGGCAGAATCACTGATTGATTTTATAAAGCATAAATCCTATAATACTATTATTATGCATGAGCGACTACACGATATTCGTGATCCATTTGAGCGCATAGTGCAAGAAACGCTAAGCGCAAAGGAATACGAACCACACTCATTTGACGTCTACCCTCTTGTCGGAAGGTCCTCGACGGGAAAAAGCACTATCCAGGGCATTCTTCAAGATTGGCTCTCAATTCGAGACGGATATGATGTAGCGCTCTCCTCTGCGGGAGATACTATCAGACAGCACCAACGAGAAACCACAGGCAAACAAGAACGAGGTCATTATCAACGACAAATAGGAGTGGATCAGAAATTGGATTTAGAGAATGCAAAAATGATTATTAATCAGGAAAATGCAGGAAAAATTCTTATCCCTGAAGGAAAACTTCTCGGCTTTCTAACAATGAAAATTACCCTTGCTGCAGAAAAATTACAACTCCCGCTCCCTTGCAATATTCATCCAATTCTTCTCGTTGCAGATGATAAAATCCGATATGCTCGTGAGTACGAAAAGCTCCACACAAACAACCCTATCATCGACACCACACGAGCACTGTCCATAATTCAAAATAAAGAGCACGGAGAGGATAGGACATTTAGCACTATCTATCCTGAATTGCATATGAAAGATATCTATACTTCTGACTTCACCTATCCAAATGGTGAAAAAATCTATCAGCTCGAAATCCCTACCAGCTCACATAGTGCTGCGTTCAGTGCACGGAAAATTTATGACTATATTCACAACACTACCGTCACACAGCCTACACCTTAATACTATGTCACCAGAATCATATCCTTATAATCACACACCGTCACCTGAAGCTCTGCAGAAAGGAGAGATAGATATTCGAAGAGTTGACGAACATGATTATGAAAACATCTCTCATCTCGCGCGGAAGAATTTTGAAGGTCCTTCATTTTCTCTATTTCCAAAAGATGTCATACAAGCATACATCGCTGCAAATAGTCAGGCAGATATTAAGCATGCTATAGGAACTGAAGGAACTGAGGCATATGTCGCAGAAAATGTACAAAATGAAATTGTCGGATTCTTGCTTACGAGACATAACCAAGTAATTCGTCGGAATGCGTATGGCGACCTTGATTTACGAAGACTACACGTAGACCCAAGCGCCCAAGGAAATGGGATCGGCTCAAAACTTTTTCAAATTTTGGATAATCGTGCGAGAGATCTTAACGTGAGCCATATCACAACTCACGCAAGTGGAGGCTCCAGACCATTTTTTGAAGCGAATGGGTGGGAAGGAACAACTACATTTAATGACATGACAAAACGCGGGAAAACCCGCGCGCTCGTTTTTGCTGCCCAAAAACAAATCACGCCACAAGAAATTGAGCTCTTTTCCACTCCTACACATATTGTGTACACAGGAGGAAATACGAGAAAGGCTGAATATATTCACAAAATCGCAGCAGATAATACAAAAAGTGAATTCATCGCATTCTCAAAGGCTCAAGAAAATGAATCAACTTCCGATATAATGGAAGCAGCAGAATCAAAAGCACAATCAACAGCGCGTCAAATAAAAGGTATTGGCAAATTCTCTCCACTTATCGTAGCAGGCGATATTCGGACTGACCTCGTTATCATAAATGGAAATCGAAATTCATTTCGCTACGATTTTCTCAACAGAGGGAAGCCCCACGGAGCCACTACCGAAGATAAACTGCTTGAGATTTCAGATAATTTTACCGAGCTTTTAATCACCAGCGAAGAAACAGAAAAACCAGCGCCGTATATTGTCAGATCAGCAACCTACATACTGGATCCAAAAGACCCAGAAAATACCCTTGTAAGTACAAATGACGCATCAATTTGGCTTACTCAAGAAGGATTAATGGAACTATCTACGAAAGAAGGTGTTCGGCGTTACCGCGAAGAAGCACTCGATAGACTAGATGCTGATATATTTGATATGAGTAGCGGATTCTGTCTCCCCATTTTTCTGGAAAGAAATTATGTCGCGGGAATCAATGGACACCCCATAGAATCGCTACAAAAAAAAGAGCAAGCTATTGATAAGGCACTTCATACGGCACTCATCGGCATCGATGGTGCACTCATCAAACGCAGACTTGGTATCATAGAGTAACATGCTAAAAACAAAATCAATACAAAAACGCGCTTTTCAAACTGATGGTATTCGTATTTGCACCATGCGAAGAATAAAACCTGAATTTGTGTTTGATATCTGGATCCCACTCCTCTCCCCCTCAACGCAACTCCTTGAGAGCTACCACGCAAATACCGTCTCCTGGGAAGAATTTGAAAACCTACTCCACAAAGAACTATTCCCCAAGCAAGACGCAATACTTACCATGATCGCTGATTTATCGAATAAAACAACAGTTACATTACTCTGCTGGGAGAAGACCCCGGAAAAATGTCACCGGCGGCTGCTTGCTGAAGAAATCCTTACTCGCTTTCCTGACATGGAAAGGAAAATTGCTTAGCGTTCTAGCTCCACAAACGTATAGTTATACCCCTCACTTTCTCCACCTTTTGAGGAAAGTATTTTTTTAAACTTATCTTCATATTCAGGGAAAAATGCATCTGCATCGGCTACTTCTGCATCCACAATAGTTAAATATAGTTTATCTGCATACGATAAAAAGGCACTATAAATTTGTGCTCCACCAATTACGAAAATCTCTTCTTGTTCATGTTTTTGCGCTTTTCTTAATGCCTCTTTCACCGATGGAGCGGTTTCCACCCCGTGATGTGCAAACCCTTTATCTCTCGTAATCACAATATTAAATCTCCTCGGAAGCGCACGGCCAATACTCTCAAACGTCTTTCTTCCCATAATAATTGCGTGCCCTAAGGTTTTTTCTTTGAAATGCACCATATCTTCAGGAATATCAAAAAGGAGCTTATTATTGCGGCCTAGCTCGCGATTTACGCCGATTGCGGCAATGAGTGATATTATTGGATTCATATGCTCTGTTATACAGCAATCGGTGCTTTTATTGCTGGATGGGAATCGTAGTTTTCAAGCGCAAAATCTTCAAATTTAAAACTGAAAATATCTTTTACTTTTTGATTTATTTTTAGTGTTGGTAATAACTTCATGTCTCTACTCAATTGCTCTTTCACCTGATCAATGTGATTCAAATAGATATGCACATCACCAAATGTATGGACAAATTCTCCCGGTTTTAATCCACACACCTGCGCAATCATCATCGTGAGGAGTGAATATGAAGCGATATTAAATGGCACCCCTAAAAATGTATCAGCGCTCCTTTGATATAATTGGCAGGATAACTTTCCATTCACAACATAAAACTGGAATAGCGAATGGCATGGCGGAAGGCCTGATTTCGCCATCTCCTCAATTTCTGCTGGGTTCCACGCAGTTACGATTAGCCTTCTCGAATACGGATTTTTTTTAATCTGATCAACAACATTTTGTATCTGATCGATCTCTTTCCCATCAACAGTTTTCCATCTCCTCCACTGCACGCCATATACTGGCCCTAATTCTCCCCATTGTTTTGCGAACACATCATCTGACTTAATCCTTGCAATAAACTCTTTCATAGATAAAAATTCTTTCTGAGATTTTTCCATGTGCTCTTTGTAATATCTATATGGCCAATCATTCCAGATATTCACCTCATGATCAACGAGATATTTAATATTTGATGCACCCATAAGAAACCATAACAACTCATGGATAATTCCGCGCATAAACATTTTTTTCGTAGTGAGAAGCGGAAATCCTTTTTCTAGATCAAATCTGATTTGCCTTCCAAACGTGCTTATAGTCCCGGTCCCAGTCCTATCCTCTTTCTTTACTCCGTTGCTTAATACATCGCTGAGTAAATCTAGATATTGTTTTTCAGAAGTAACTATCGTGCTCATTTTTGTCCAGTTGAACCAAACCCTCCACGGGATTTATCGCTCATTTTATCTACCTCCACGAAATCCGGTCGCTCTACTTTCATGATAACTCCTTGTGCGATTCGCTCTCCTTTTTCAACTCCTACTGTTTCTTTTGTAATATTGAGAACACAAAGCTTAATCTCATCATCTTCACCAGAATAATCCTGATCAACTACCCCAACAGAATTTGCCACAATTAGTCCTTTCTTCAAAGGCGTACTGCTCCGCGAAAACAGGAAGAATCCATACCCTTTTGGAACTTTTACTACGATATTCAGTGGAATCAGTCTCATTTCACCCGATGGAATCTCTGTCGTAATTCGTGCAGACAAATCAAATCCCACTGCACCATTTGTTTTGTATTCTGGCAACGCTAAAGTCTTATCAATCCTTTTTATTGCTATTTTCATTTGATCTTTTTCTGAATCTTTTGCAACAAATCTTCTAAAATTTCGTTAACCCCCCTGTTTCCATCCACTACAGTAAATTCTGTCGGGTATTTTTTAACTAACACATTATATCCTTTCTGAATAGTAATAAGTTTTTCCTTTTTGTCATAAATTTCCCCATGCTTACTACTTTTCCTAATCCGCTTATACGCTGTTTCGACCGGAAGATCTAAATAGAACGTATAATCTGGAGACAAAAATTGATTATACATAGAAAGAATTGAAAATGCTGCCATATAGTAGTCGGGCCTTCCTTCCATGTCGGAAATCCCATACGCCACCGCTGACCAGAAATATCTGTCTGTCACAATTACATACCCTTTTTCTAAATACTTCTCAAGCTCTCCCTGATGCACTCCCCGATCTGCACAAAATAAATACTGGAGAGATAACGGTGGAACTGTTAGTTTTCCGGATAAAATTTCACGAATAAGTCTTCCAGTTGGCTCGTCAGTCGGCTCTTTGGTATAGATTGCTTTTACCTTTTTCTTCTTTAACTCTTCTACAACTCGCTCAGCCTGTGTGGTTTTACCTGAACCGTCCATCCCCTCAATCGCAATAAGGATACCGGGTGTTTTGTGTTTTTTAAACGAAACTGAAAAGTTTACCGGATAACGCATAGCATGAGGACAAGATGGACTCATCGTAGCATAACTCCCCCACCGTCTTCAATCCCAATTAGCATTCTCATGTATAATAACTTCATGAAGCAACTCTCATCTATCCTCAAAGACTTTAATCCTGCAAAAGACAAATATATCTCGCGGGAATTCCAAAAATTTGGTGTATACCTTGCCGATGAACTCAACGACTATAAACACAAAGCACTCTATATAAAACTTGCAAAAACCACAAATCGTGCTCTCCTCGAAAAAGCGCTTTCGTATGTAAAAGACGCCCGAGTTGATAGGCCAGGCGCACTTTTTATGTGGAAATTAAAGCAACTTAAAGACAAACAAAAGGATGCTGAAAAAAAATAAACTATCAAATCTACTCTCGGCAAAAACGTCTCTCAGTAAAATATTTCTGATTACAATTTTTTTGGTTTCTACCTCACTCTTCCTCTTACCACTTTTTTTTCGGATTGATATAGAGTCATTTCTCGCATTTGGAATGATCGGGCTATTTCTCATAAATTTCCTAGGAAGTGCAACCCTCTTTCTCCCAGCACCTGCAATCGTGTCCGTCGCTCTTGCTGGCGCATCTTTTAACCCACTTCTCGTAGCAATAGTTGCAGGACTCTCGTCCTCGCTTGGTGAAGGAGTTGCATATATCTTCGGCTATTCTTCAACCGAAATACTCGATCTCAGAAAACATAAAAAGCTATTTAAATTCTCTCAAATTATTGTGCAATGGCGCGGTGGGATACTTATTCCCGTTTTTGCATGCATCCCGAATCCATTCTTTGATGGATTGGGAATTCTTGCAGGAATCTCTGAATATCCATTAAAACGCTTCATACTCCTCACTTTTATCGGACGAACACTAAGAAACATCGGAATTGCATATCTAGGACTTTTCTTATGGTAAAAGGCATACTCTCTATACTCTTTTTGTTTTTTTTCTTTTCACGGCCTCTCTTTGCGCAAAATTCAGAAACCATTCACTCGTTTCACGAAGAAATACTGCTCAATACTGACGGAACCATACAGATTACTGAGAAAATTCTGTATGATTTTTCAAAAAATAAAAGTCACGGAATTTATCGCATAATCCCTTACACAAAGTATGATGATAATAACACGCGCTATGATACTACACTTACAGATTTTACCGTAACAAACGAACAAGGCAAACCGTATAAATTTGAGAGAGAGACAAAAGATGAGCGGATTATTCTAAAAATTGGCGATCCGAACAAAACGATTTCAGGAAGCAACATTTACAATATTTCCTACACAATAAGCGGCGCTCTAGGGTATTTTGATAATTATGACGAGCTCTACTGGAATATCACGGGAAACTTCTGGGAGACTCCCATCACAACAGCAAGTGCTGCCATAATTCTCCCTGATGTACTTTCACCTGGAAGCATTGAGACGAAATGCTTTACCGGAACACAAGAAAGCACAGATTCTCAATGTAATGCATACTCTCAAGACAATACTATTCATTTCTATACTACCCAACCGCTCAAAGAACGAGAAGGCTTAACAACTGTTATTACATTCCCAAAAGATATAATTAGTTTTCTTCCGGCACAAAAACACGTTTCATTCTGGGAACAATCAACTGGGAAAGTAGTGATTGAAGGGATTATTATTGGGAGTATATTCTGGTATCTCATTCTTCCTATCCTCCTTATCATCCGCTTCTTTCGATATGGCCGTGATCCAAATGTCGGAAGTGAAGTAACTGCGCTTTATAATCCTCCAAAAACCAAAACTCGTCGTATACTTTCTCCTGCAGAAACTGGCTCACTTCTCGATGAGCATGTTGATACCCGTGATATATTTGCAACGCTTATTGATCTTGCACAACGCGGATATATAAAAATCAAGGAGCATGAAAAAAAACAATTTTCACTCAACTATACAAATAATCCTCCAGCAAAAGACACATTACTTCCATTTGAAAAAACGCTTTTGGATGGAATATTTAACAAAAAACAAACAGTAAAGCTAACAGACGTAAAATTGTATAAAACAGTACAAAAGGTGGAAAAAATGATTTATGAAAGCCTAGTAGCAGAGGGATATTTCGCAAAAAACCCAAAAAGTATTCGAGATAAATACTATATTCTTGGAGCAATTTCTATTGCTACTTTTAATTTCATGCTTGCCCTTGTCGCTTTTTTATTTGGGAAAAATATGCCGAGAAAAACATTATTTGGCGCACAGAGCGCGCAAATTGCCCAGGGTATGAAAAATTTCCTAAATTCACAAGAAAGACAACTTAACTTCCAGGGAGATAAGCAACTATTTTTTGAAAGACTCCTGCCATTCGCCGTGTCATTCGGAGTCGAGAAGAATTGGACAAACCGCTTCCAAAAGTTTGACCTACAATCCCCAAACTGGTATATGAGCACCACCTCATCCACCTTTCATGTAGCTCACTTTGCATCCACACTTTCACAATCCCAGAAAAACTTTCACTCATCTTCCACACCACCCTCATCGTCATCATCAGGGTTTTCTGGCGGATTTTCGGGTGGAGGAGGAGGTGGAGGCGGTGGGGGAAGTTGGTAAAAAATACTACTGTTTCCCTTGCAATCCAAACATCTTCTCTATTTCAGAGAGCGTTGTCGCATCGCTATTTTTTTTGTCATCTCGAAATCTTTCTAATCGAGGAAATCTCAGTGCATACCCTGGGACATCTACATCAAATGCAGCCCCGGATTTGCTCACCTTCATAACTCGCCCTGCTGTATGAATTGGCGAACGCGTTATCTCATCTGCTTTTATCTCAACAACTATTTCTGGCTCTACCCATACATCAGGCTCCATATTCTTATCTGCTTCATACGAAGGCGGTTTTTCATGAGCCTTCAACACATCACATCGCTTCGCAAGCTCTCGCCATTCATCATCAGTAAGCCCAGTGCCTATTTTTGCGATAGTTGAGAACTTATCTTGCTCTTCATCATAAATCCCTATGAGAAACGCCCCAATCCCAAAACTTGCTCGCTTTCCTTTTCCATAATAATAACCCATCACGACACAATCAACCGTGTCATCAAGCCGCGCATCATATGATCGCTTAAACTTAATCCAATTCCATCCTCTTGCACCTGCGGTATATTTTCCATCGAGCCGTTTTGCAAGAATCCCTTCAAGTCCTTCAGAAATCGCTTCATCAAACTTTAGCTCAATCTCTTTGGGAGTCTTCACAATCACTTCTTCAGAAAGAAGCACAGTATTTCCACTTCTTATAATTTTTGAAAGTAATTCTCGGCGTTTTTCATATGGCTCGTCAAGTAATACCTTTCCGTTTAAATATAATAAATCAAAACTAATCAACTTCAATGGAATTTTCTTTGCCATCTCTTCTATTCCATACTTTCTCTTTCGTTGTGTCGTTAACTGGAATGGCAAATACTCGTCAGTTTCAGGATTATATGCAATCGCTTCCCCCTCAAATATCACTTGCTTTGCATCAATTTGAGCCTTTATTCCATCAACAATGTCCGGGTACATAAACGTACTATCTTCTAAGTTTCTGGTCACAAGCTTCACCCTCTCTCCGTCAAAATGTGCCTGAAGTCTAAATCCGTCAAATTTTGGCTCAATCGCACATTCTCCAATTTTATCAATGATCTCCTCTCCGCTTGAAAGACGCTCTGCACGAGCCATAAGAATTGGAGTAAAAACCGTGGGATATATTTTTTCGATTCC
>Ga0265293_10006648_pt1 | contig 18329 bp, 27 predicted proteins | sample Munlanlewell138R_FD_192505 | JGI IMG/M metagenome (GOLD analysis project Ga0265293, IMG submission 192505) | Leachate microbial communities from a municipal landfill in Southern Ontario, Canada - Leachate well 138R | ecosystem: Engineered > Solid waste > Landfill > Unclassified | place: Canada...
TTTATTTGCTGGTGCTGTAACTTGGGATAATGATGGAAATGTTATAGATAAAAGAGTAGAAATAAATTATGATGGTTATGACAGATGGTTAAGTGAAGATTTTATTAAATCAATAGTAACAAAAGAACAGTTTAAGTCAGTAGAGTATGAGGTGGCAAATGATAGATAAAAAAAGATTTGAAACCTACCTACTAGCTAATATTGTTATAAGCAAATCAATGAGAGATAGAGCAGATAAAGACTTGTCAAAAGCAAAAACACAGGAACAAAAATCAATATTTTATGTAGCTGGCATAAGAGCTGATGAACGAATAAAAGTATACGAAGAATTACTAAGAAAGTTGGGTGAGTAATATGATAGAAGAAATAATAGGAGTTGATACAGATGAATAAAAAAGAAATGATTGAAATAAGTAAAATAGATTTATTAAGAGCATTTCAGAAATTTTTAAAACTAAATCAGGGGGAATAATAGGAGAGTGATCTAACAGTGAAAATAATAATATATACATTAATAAAAAACACAATAACCTTAATATGTTTTACTTTACTAGCGATATTGTTTAATCGTTGGTGGATAGTATTTTTCTCAATTTTATTTATGAATAGTTATAAAATCGAGTTTAGGAGGAAAGAATGAAAGAACATATAAGAGGTTTTGATGTTAACAGAAGAATAGCGATACCAAAGGAAATATTAGAGGAACTTAAAATCGATTATGAAGTAGACCAGATGGAAATATCAATAGTAAATGGAAAAATAATATTGGAGAAACAATGAATTTATACGAGTTGCAAAAAGAATATAATTATAAGAAAACTTTAATAAAATATGCCAAAAATAAATTAAAGTATTTAAGAAATAGTCTCGAGCCAGGAGCAAGTAAAATGCAAGAAGAAGTTGTCAGTGGTAGCAGAAGAAAAAAAGACATTGCGGATACAATGACAGAAATAGTTAAATTAGAAGAAGAAATAAAGATGTATACCGAGGAATTAGAGTTGCTATCTCCCACCTTGCAAGAACTAGAAGAGCAGTTTAAAGAATATAACGATATTTATAAAAGCATATATTATGAGTACTACATAAAAGGGTATAGTGCAGATAAGATAGGTTTGAGGCATTGTTATAGTAGGGCTCAAGTTTACAGGATTATAAATAAAATTGATGAAGAGTTATGTTCTGAAAACGTGAGACAAAATGAGACAAGTATATTGGTACAATAGTAATATAGAACAATTGAAGTTCTATAACCTCAAACCAAGGGCATAAGTTTAACCTCTTTCCGAGAATAAATTATGTCAGCAAGATAATCTCTTGCTACGGTCATATCCATTTCAGGATGGGCGGTGGGTATGACAGTAGGAATAGATTAAAGTCTGTTGCTATGAATTGTGTAACAAGCCATAAGTGGTTGAATGTTCTTGAACTTAAGGTTTGGCTGGGTGTTTATGACGTAGGTAACATTCCGCATATTAACCAAGATTTAGCTAATCGCCAAGGTTACACAATTTTTAGGAATAGATATGTCGTTTATTCCATTACACCTTAACCCAGAGTTAAAGGTGTCCTGGGGGTGATGTATTGCAATCATCACTACCTGTTTGCTGGTTTAGCTCAACTGGTAGAGCAACTGTTTTGTAATCAGTAGGTTGAGAGTTCAAGTCTTTCAGCCAGCACCATGCACTCGTAGCCTAATTGGATAAGGCAAGGGGCTTCTATCCCCTAGATTGAGAGTTCGAGTCTTTCCGAGTGTGCCATAATCAGATAGTTTAATTACAAAACACAGGTCTTCTAAACCTGAGATGGTGGTGTAAGTCCACCTCTGGTTACTTTTAAAATTCAAACTCTTTAGGGAGTTTTTTTATTGGAGGAAATTATGGAGTTAATAATTAAAGTGATATTTATAATTTTAATGATTTTATCATGTTTTTTAATTTGCATTTTAAACGCACACAAAAATGAAATCTGGGAAGAGATTTATAAAAAGTTATGAGTAACGCAAAAGCAAGAGAAAAACTAAAGATACTTTATGGTTGTAGATGCTTGTTGACCAATACAGAAACGGATAAGTTACATTACCACCATATTACCAAAAAAGAGCATGGTGGGAAGGCTACAGTAGAGAATGGTGCGAACTTAATAAGGGAGATACATCAATGGCTACGTCAACTAGAGTACAGCGATATAGAGTTATATCATTTAGTCAATGAATGCCTGCAATATTACAAGTTATGTTTAGACCTCCAAGAATTAAAATTGATAGAACAGTACGAAACAGAGTGTATACCTGAGTTTAGAAAGAAATTAAGAAGATGAAGAAGCAGAATGAAATAGGGGGAATATGCAGTTGGGAGTTCTTAATGAGGAATAGTTGCAGGACTTGTCCGATAGGGAGGATTTGCCAAGAATATGAAGAAAACAATAGGGTATCCAATACCAAAAAAGTTAAACAATTCGATAACAAACCAAAAACAAAAAGAAAACAAAAGAGAAACCGTCGAAGTTAAAGTAGGCAAGATAAGGAGTTATCAAACCTTAGTTTACAAAAATGGAAAATACACTTACCGAACTAAAGCATATACAGATTACCAAAAAGAAATAAGGTCACAGTTAATAGGAGTACCTAAGATAACTGATCTTATAGATTTAAAGGTAAGTATTATATTTAAATGCAAAAACAAAGTGGTAGGAGATATCGATAATATTACTAAACCGATTTTGGATATATTGCAGTTAAATGGGAATATAAAAAATGATAAGCAAATAGTAGAGTTAAATCTAAAGAAAGAATTTGGCTATAGTGAAAACGTTATAGAGATAGAGATTAAAGAGGTTTAACATGAAACATATATGTTTTTATTACTATCACATTAATATAATCGGCGGAGTAGAAATAGCAATACTTAATTTAATTAGTAGACTACATACTAAATACAAAATCACGGTAGCATTTGATAAAGATAATAGTAGTTTAGACTTTTTATTAAGATTAAGCAAATACGCTGATATAGTTAATATAAGTAAAGAAAGATTAGAATGTGATACTTTAGTGATTTGTAGTTTATATGGCAGTTATAGAAACATAAAGGCAAAGAAAAAAATAAGATGGCTACACGCTAATCTAAAGGAAATAAAATATAAACTAGATCGCGAACAAGATATAGATGATTATGTAGTAGTAAGCGAAGAATGTGGGAAACAATTGCAAGAAAGCAACGGAGCAGATTATAAATTAATATACAATTTACTAGATAAAGATATACTAGATAAAGCAAACGAAGAAGTAGATGTAGTTGATAAACCTTTAAAATTAGTAACAGTAGCAAGAATAAGTCCAGAAAAAGGCTTTGAGCGAATGCTTAAATTTGCTAACATACTCAAACAAAGAAAAATAGATTATGTTTGGTATATAATTGGAAAAGGCAATGAAGATTATTATAAAGGTTACGAAGAGAATATAAAAAGTAGAAGTCCTAAAGAGTTCATATACTTAGGTAAATTAGATAATCCATTTCCATATATGAAACAATGTGACTTCTTAGTTCAATTAAGCGACTATGAAAGTCAAGGGTTAGTTGTAGTGGAAGCTTTAACAATAGGTACACCAGTAATAATAACTAATTATAAAGTTGCTACCGAAACAGTAGATGATAAAGTAAATGGTTATATAGTAGACATGGAACTAACTAACGTTCCAGAGTTAAAACCTTTAAAGTTTAAATATAAATATAAAACAAACATAGAAGAATGGGAGAAGATACTATGATAGAACTAGAAACGATAATAAGATTCAATGACATTAAAGATAATGTATTAAGAGAAATCGGGGACAGATTTAAAGTAGATAAAGAGCGAGCAAGATATTTAGTAGATGAAAGAAAGCTGTGCGTTGTAGTTAAAATAGACAAAGAAACAACCAAAGATAAACCTAAAAAATCTACTACAAAGAAACAACCAAAGAAAATAAAGTGATTATTAAATAGAAAGGACTGATATTTATGCAGGGCAAAGGGCAACCTAGAGCTTTTAAATCAAACAAAGCTTTTATTGAAAAGTTTTTAGAATATATAGAGTACTGTAAGAGCATAGAATACTTACCAAATGTTGCGGGTTTTGCTAGATACTGCGATATAGATAGAAGTACCTATTATGCTCAAGAACAGTATTATTCCAACACATTTAAAAAAGTAGATACTATATTAGAAGATGAGACTATAAATGCAAAGAACATTAACGACGCTTTAAAAATTTTTTATATGAAAAATAAATTCGGCTACAAAGATAGACAAGAAATAGATAATGTCAACAATACTCAACGGGTTATGATAGTGAATGATTTAGATGAACCAGACGACAGTTAAGTTAAGAGATATACTAGCACCTCACTTTTGGAAGATGTTTAATTCTAGGGTTGAAGACCAAATATACAAGGGCGGAAGAAACTCAACAAAAACATCTATGATAGCAATCAAAATGGTGTATAACTGTATTGCAAATGATAACTGCTCGGCGGTTGCACTAAGATATAACGGTGTAGACCTAAGAAAAAGTGTTTATAGAGAAATTAAGAGGGCTTGTAGCAGATTGGGTTTAATAGAGAATGTAGACTACAAAGCAACAGTAAGTCCTATGCAAATATCATTTAACAACGGTAATTCAATATACTTTGCAGGTGGAAACGACTTTGAAGCGGTTAAGGGAACAATCGATGAAAAGAAACTGATTAAATTAGTGTGGTTCGAAGAACTAACTGGTTTTGATAGTGTAGAAACAATAGATCAGATTAAAGCGACATTTTTAAGAGGTAATAACGACTGGTTCGTTGCGATGTATTCATATAATCCACCTAAGAACAAATTTCATTGGGTTAATCTATGGGAAAAAGAATGCCAAAATAAAGAGGGCTATTTAATACATCATAGCGATTATAGAACAGTCAATCCTGAGTGGGTAGGACTTAAGGCTATAGAGGAAGCTGAAAGACTAGAAAAGTATGATAACAAAAGATATAGATGGATATATTTAGGGGAAGTTACTGGAATAGAGGGAATGATATATAATCCTGATTTAATCAATTGGGTTAAACCTACTTATATCGAAGATAATAAATTAAAAATAATATATGTAGACTTCGCAATTGATAGCGGACATCAGACGTCAGCTACTGTGTGTGGAGCGTATGGATTTGCAACAGACGGTAATTGGTATAGATTAGATACTTATTACTATTCTCCACAAGAAAAATCAAAAAAGAAAGCACCTAGTGAATTAAGTTTAGATATATTTAACTTTCAGATTAGTGTGTTAAAAAAATATGCAACATCAACAGACAGAGAAACAATAGACAGTGCAGAGGGTGCATTAAGAAATCAACTCTTTAAAGATTATGGCAAAAGAGTTAATCCAGTTAATAAAGGAAAAAATAAAGAAGAATTAATAGAATACTCACAAGACTTTCTTTCAAAAGGGAAGTTTTTTGTTTTAGATAATCCGAACAATAAAATATTTAAAAAAGAAATGGAAAATTATATGTGGAAAGAAAAATCAGTTGAAAATGGGAGACCTGAACCTGATAAAAAAGAAAAGGAATTGCCTAGTACAGAAGCTTATTACAATTCACACAGTAAAGAGATTAGTTATTATTATGGGGATCATACTTGTGATGATTACCAGTACTGGGTCAAGGACAACCTCCAAAAATTAGGATTAAAATATTAGAAAGGAATAACAGATGGATTTATATAATAATATTGCAGATGTGATGCAGAAAAAAGGTATTAATTGTGTAGTGGGCGATATATACGACCTGCAACAAGTGTGTAAGAGTTGGTATAGAGGAAATGTTAATGACTTTCACAACTACACTCAAACTCTGGTAGATGGTTCTGTTTGTGAAGTAGAACGACTAACAATGAGTATGCCGAAGAAAATATGTGAAGATATGCAAAAATTAACATGGACTGAAAAGGTAGAAATAGCTTTAGACACTAAAAAGAAAACTGAGCAATTATGGAAAGTATTAGACAGTAAAGAGAATTCATTTACAATAAACTTTCCAGCATTTTTAGAAAGAGTATATGCTTTAGGCACTGGAGCATTGGTAGAATTTATCAAAGATGGTAAAACAATAATTGATTATATTGATGGCGATTTAATGATACCGTATAAGTATACTAACACATATATAAATGGTTTGATTACCATTAGTCAGTTTGTAGAGCAAAAAGGAAAAGATAAGTTGTATTATACTCATTTAACTTTTCACGAGTTTGAAAATAATAAATATACGAAATATAACGAATTGTATTTAAGCAAAACATTAGGAGAGTTAGGAAAGGAAGTAGATTTTGCTACTAAGTTTCCAGATATAGAAAACCCTAAAATATATGATGGAGTAGATACACCTCATTTCCAAGTCATAAGAACACCTATAGCGAATAATTTTGATATGAATAGCCCTATGGGTATTCCATTACTTGCCAATCACATAGATAAGTTCAAATCAATAGATACTAAATATGATAGTTTCATGAATGAATTTGAGTTAGGTAAGAAAATGGTGCTTGTTGATAGAACAGCGGTTAAAGGGGCTAAAGAAGTTGATGCATCTGGGAATATTAGAGATGTATCTTACTTTGATAAGAAAAACAAAGTCTTTGTTGCAGTCAACGGAATGGAAAATCAACCCGTTAAAGATATCGATTTTAATTTAAGAGTTGAAGAGCATATTAAAGGTATCAATGCTGATCTAAACTACATTGCAAGTGGTATAGGCTTAGAGGGAATGTATGAGTTCGAGGCTAAGGGTTTAAAAACAGCAACAGAAGTTATATCAGAAAATAGCGATGCGTTTAGAACTAAACGAAACTATGAAACAATAGTTAAAGATGCAGTATATGATTTAGTAAGTGCCATATGTCAGTTAGAGGGCATTAAAACAAAAACAATAAATATCATTACAGATGACAGTATCATTGAAGATGAGAATGCACTTATTGAAAGAGGCTTAAAATTGTATAAAGAAAATGTAATATCTTTAGATACATTTATGATTAAGTATTTACATTTTGATGAAGTTCAAGTCAAGGAAGAAAAAGCGAAAGTATTAAAGAACATCGCAGTTGTAATTGAATTACTAGATGCAGATGTAATTGACAAAGAAAAAGCAATAGCATTATTAATGGAAGATCTACCAGAAGAAGAAAAAGCAAGAATACTTGCTAATACTGGAGAAGTATATACAGAAGAGGAAGAAGAGGAGGAGTCAGAAGATGAGAGTGATGATTAGCCAACCCATGAGAGGTAAAACCAATAAACAAATAAAAGAAGAAAGAAAATCTTTAGTAAAGTTATTAACCAAACAATATGGCTGGGAAGTTATAGATACAATCATTTATGAGAAACCACCAAAAGAAGCCGATGAAGCAATATATTACCTATCAAAATCAGTGGAATTTATAAGCAAAGTAGATTGTGTTTTCTTTATGAAAGGTTGGGAAAAAGCAAGAGGATGTAAAATAGAACACCAAATTGCAGTTAATTATGACAAAGAAATTATATATGAAAATTAGGTGATCTAAATGACTGATTTTAATACAGTGATTGATAAGTTAGATAGTAAACAAACTCTAGCAATGTTATTAGAGATAGAAAAGAACTATAAGAGAATATCTAACAAAATACCTGCTCCTAAATATGATAAGGCTTTTCGCATTAAAAACATGCGAGAAATTAAAAGAGCATTAAAAGATTTAAAGCCTCAATTAGATAAGGTGTGGGATAGCAATTTAGAAGTTATAAACAAATACTCTAAAATGACAATGACTAATAACTACATTGTGTTTGATCTAATGAAAACTAAACTAAATTTAACCGCAGGAGCAATTGAAGTTGAAAAGTGGAATAAGATACAAGATAAGTTATTAAATGCAAGACAACGAAAAATAAAAATACAACAAGTAATGCGAGGCAATAAGAACCACCTGAACAAACAAGTACAAAAAACAGTCAATGATATGTATCGAGACGGTAAGAGTTGGGTACAAACTCAAAAAGCATTAGAAGAAGAGTTTAATTATAATGCACATAGAGCAAAAAGAATTGCACTAACTGAAAAGTGGTACTACAAGTCAGAGGCTCAATTACAAGGAGCAAAAGGGCTTGATGTATATAAAGTTTGGTTACATAGTGGTAAACCTAACGAACCGAGAATATCGCACCTAGAGGCTTCTAAGAGTGCAGTAGTAAGAGGTATTGATACCAAGTTTGAGATAGGTGGCTATGAAACAGTCGCACCTCAACATTTTGGAGTAGCAAGTGAAGATATCAATTGCAGATGTACAATGCGAATTGATTTAGTAGATGAAGTCGATTTAGCACCTAAAGAAATTCAGGAAGCAATAAATAAGTATATTGAGGACTAGAAATAGTCTTTTTTATATGTCCTACCATTATGACATTAAACTAATGGGGAAAATATAGTCGACAGACTTTAAGTGGGAGGAGATTTTTAAATGAAAGAAGAAAATCAGGTTACAGAAGTTAAGAACGAAGAAGTAGCAAAAGTTGAAACTCAAACAACTCAAAAAGATGAGGGAAAAGCAGAAGTTGATATGATTTCTAAAGATGAAGCTCAAAGAATGGTAGATAAAGCATTAGCTAAAAACCTACCACCTAAAGAAGAAATGAAAGAATTCAAGGATTGGAAAGAATCTAAAAAGACCGATGCAGAAAAACAAACCGAAAGAGAAAGAGAACTAGAAACTACTAGAAATGAATTATCTAGTGTTAAACAAGAAAACCTAGCACTTAAAAAAGGTGTTAACTCTGATGATTTAGATTATGTAGTTTTTAAAGTATCTAAACTAGACGGGGAATTTGAAGATAATTTAGAAGAGTTCTTAAAAGAAAATCCTAAGTTTACTTCAGTAAGTGAGGCTACTACCAAAAATGATGGTACGGCAACGCAAAAGATTGCTAATAACAAAGAGGATGGGGTTATGGCGATACTTAAATCAAAACATCCTAATTTATATGAATAAGCCAAAAAAATGAAAGGAAAGTGATATTATGGCTAATCCAATCGCAAAAGACGGAACTCATTACCGTCAAGAACGATACAACGATGCAATCGTTCCATTAATGAGAAAAGAATTAAATGTTAGAAATGAATTTAGTAGAGATTTTGAAGGAAGTCCAGTTTCAGGAGCAGTTAAAGTTCCAGTAAGAGCTACTGACCCTACAATTGCTGAATATGATGTTTCAGCAGGAGCAGATTTAACTCAAAGTGCAACTACTTACTTAAATGTTCCAGTAGACAATCATTTTGCTATCAATGAAATAATTGATGGTTATGAAGCACAAGCTGTTCCAGACAATTTACAAGCACAAAGATTAGAAGCAGGAGCATACGCACTAGGAAGAAAACTAGAATTAAATGCAATTGCTGAACTAGAAGCAGAAGGAACATATGAAACTTCAACTACTGCTTTAACTAATGAAACGGCTTATAAGGCTATCAAAGACACTATCATTACTATGAAAGGTCTAGGAATGAGAACTGAAGACTTAGTAGGTTTCGTTAGTGCAGATACTGAAGCACTATTATTAGAAGATGATATGTTCGCAAATTCAGCTGGAACATTAGGAGCTGAATTACTTCGTGATGGAGTTATCGGTAAAATAGCAGGAGTAAATATTAAACCATCATATAATTTAAGTGCTACTACTGAATATGTTGTATTTGATAAGAGATATACTCAAGCAATTGATGAATGGAAAGTTAATCTAGGAATTAATAACTTAGGAAACACATTCATTGGTGCTAGTGCATTACAAGGTAGAATAGTATTCGCTGATGCAGTAACTAATTCAGATGCAGTTCGCATTAAATCAACAGCAACACCAAGTGCTTAATTTAATTAGAAAGGGGCAGTAAATCATGATAACAGAACAAGAATATAAAGAATATTTCGGAGTAACTACTGCTCCGACTAATTTCACTAGATTATTATTTATAACTGAACAAACTATATTATCAATAATAACTAAAGGAATATCTACTGTTGATGATTGCTATGATGATTTTAAAAAAGCGATTATGGAGCAAATGAAATATTTTGAACTTAATCCTGAATTATTAGAAGTGGCAAACTCAGGTGGTGGTGCTTCGTTAGGGAAATTTAGTGAGGGAAGTAAAGATAAAGTAAAATCTAGTGAAACAATAGAAATTATAAGTCCTATCACATACAATATACTTTTAAATTGTGAGTTATTGTATCCAGGACTATGTTAAAGGAGATGAAAGATATGGTAAAAGTAAAACTAGGAGCGATTATTAAAGAAGTACCAAAGGGCAGTTTAATATGGTATAAAAAGGCTGGATGGTCTATCATAGAAGAGAAACCAAAGCAATCGGAGGTTAAGAATGAAACCAATACCAAGAAGAATGCTACCAAATGAGGTAACTTATAAAGAATATCTAGGAGATACTGGCGAAGGTATCTCTTTTTCATCGCCTATAACTCTTAAGAATGTAAAAATAGAAGAATATAGGAAATTTGCTTATACATCAAACGGTAGAGAACAAATAGGTAATGCTACTTTGTTTTATGACTGTACTAATTCTATTGGTTTAACTTCCGAGCCTATTCCAGAGAGTAAAATTATCTTTAATGATAAAGAATACACAGTAGTTGATACTGATGTATTGAGAGCTAATTCTGATGATCCTCATCACTATGAGGTATTGTTAAAATAATGGCTAAAAAATTTGATAGTTTTATGTCTTTTAGTAATTGGATAGAAGAAGTAAATGAAAAAGCCAAGAAAAAAGCAATAAAAGAAATTGCTGAAGAATGGTACAAAGATAGCGAAAAATATACTTATTATGATACTGGCGAAATGTATAAGAGTGGCGAAATACATAGCAACTTTGATAAAGGAGTTATTATTTTAAGAGCTCCACAAGTAAAATGGCTATATTATACTACTTGGATAACACCAAGACACAATTTACAAGCTGTACCTCAATGGTTTGAGGCAACGAAAACCGAGAATATGGCAAAATATAAGAATATTTATATAAATAATTTTAATGAAAGTAAAAAGAAGGTGTAATTATGAATACAGAGGGATTTATAACTAAGATACGAAGTTTAATTGCAGACAATACAGATTTAGCATTAACTGATGTATTTAGTCCAGAACTACCACAAGAAAAAGAAAACATAGTTGCTGTAACTCTTTTAACGGGGTTTACAGACTATAATCTATGTGGGCAAGACTATTGGTATCCGACATTTAGAACACTCGTTAGAGGCTCTAAAAACGATACTACAACAAGGGCTTTATGTGATGATGTGTTTAATGCGTTGCAATTGAAGAAAACATCTTATGATAATTATGAAATAGTCCAGATTTTAGCAGTAACTACACCAATTTATGTTGGTAAAGATAATAACCAACGAAATTTATACAACATAACTTTTCAAGCGAAAGTTAAGAAAGGAGAATAGTTATGGAAAATGAAAAATTTAAAACAATGATAGACATTAGCACTGATGATACACCAGATTATCAAGAATATTGTCCTATCAATGTTTCTGACAGTGGAAATATCACTATGGAAACTTGGTATAACTTATGCAGTAAATATGCTAATAATGAAGTAGTGGCATTAGACCCACAATGGGATTTTACAGCAAAGTTTGAAAAAGGTGATGCAGTAGGGGCTTTTATCGTAGATAAAAAATACAAAGTAGGGTTAGAAAGAACAGCTAAAGTAAAATTAATCAATTTAGAAGAAGGTAAAGAGATTAGTTTTGTGGCAGTTTTTGATGATATTACAAAAACATATGAAACTGAAACGGTAACAGAAGTAGCGTTTGCTATTAAAGTTCATCGTGGAAGTGGTTTTGAAATAAAAGATTATGTTGATCCAAGTGCTTAATATAATGGGGGCTTAATTGCTCCCTTTATTTTTTTAATAGAAAGGAAGAAATTATGTTAAAAATAGTAGCTAAAAAATATGAAATAGAAGAAGAAATCGAAGTAGTTAATGAAAAAGGTGAAACATTAGACAAAATAACTATGCAAATAACACCTGATGAGTTAAAAGAAATTGAAGGTATAATTATAAATCAAAAAGGTATCAAACAAACTCAGGAACTGGAAAAACTAGAGAAAAAAGGTGCCAGTGAAGAAGAATTAGAAAAGAAACAAACAGAATTTTTAGATCACTTAACACAATGCGAAAAGAAGTTTGAAGAAATAATCTTTAAAGATAAGTTAGAAAGTTTTAAAGAAAAAGTAGGCGAATATTACTTTGAAGAAACTTTAAGCAGTGTGTACGATTTTTTTTGGAGTTCGTTTATAGACAAAAAGGCGAAACGAGTAAATACTATGAGTTCAGACCTGAAGAAGATTACGAAAAGATAAATATCTTATCTATAAACGATGTAGAATACGAATTAAAAATAACATATAAAAATGTTATGAAAATAATAAAACTAATTTCTGATAATTTCCCAGAGAAGTTTAAAGTAAATAAAATATTAGAAATATTAGGATTTAAGGAAGATTTAGAATTCGAAACTAAATCTTTTTTAGTAAAAGAGATAATGGACTATATATTCAAACCTAATGAAGGTGGAAATAGTAGTAAAAAGATATTCGATATGTATCTGGATTATAGATATTATTATTATGATTTTTTTAAACTAGGAATTGATTTAAATAAAGATGATATTGATTGGTTAGTATTTGATACTTTGTTAGAAGGTATTTTATTGCAAAAAGAAAGTGCAATGTTAACTGTTTTAGGTTATCGAAGTTATAAGAAACCGAGTGGAAATATAAAAACTTATGAAAATGAAGAACATCAATATTATTTAAGCAAACAAAGACAGTATGCTTTACCATCCGAACAAAAAGATATTGACGAAGGTTTCGACAAAATGTGGGATTACTTAGAAGAACAATCTAAAAAATGACAATTTTAGAAAAATAATATATAATGTTTTTAAAGGAGGCTGACAATGAATAAAAAAAGTGTGTTTTTAGGTTTAACGTTTTTTTTCGGTTTAGGCTTAATAGGTTCATTTTTTGATAATTCAGAAGATATTCTGGTTATACAATTATTTACTTTGGTCATATTTATATTTTTTACTTATAAATATTTTACTGTTGCAAAAACAGAAAAAAAAGAAAACTATAAAGACAGAACGGAAGAATTAGTTTGTGCAAAGTGTGAAAATAATAACATCTCTTATCAAGTAATTAACGAAGTCGAATTTAAAAGAAAAGGCAGAGGTTGTCTTTATTGGTTAATTATAGGTTGGTGGTTAGAAATTTTATTATGGTTTTTCTTGACTATCCCAAGATTGTTGTTTTTATTGTTTGGCGGAAAGCGACAAAAAGCAATAAATCTCACAAAAAAGATGGCAGTATGTCAAAATTGTGGATATAGTTGGAAAGTATAAAAGATTAAAATCTTAATAGAATAATTTAAAAAGATACATCTTCGATAGGTGTATTTTTTTGTGTGTAAAAACGAAAGGAGTTGAGAAGAATGAATGATGCAGAAATAAGAGCGAAAGTAGAAGTTGGCGATGGTGGTGGTTTTGTCAAACTTGGCAGAAATATCAAACAATGTGATAAGCAAGCAGAATTTTTAAAGTTTAAAATAGACGAAACGAGAAAATCAATTCAAAACTTAGAAAAAGAATCTGGAAAAATTAATCTAGCTGGTGGCACTGGTAAATTAGCTAAATTATTGAAAACTAATAGCCAAATGAGTTTACAAAGAACAAATGAATTTTCTGGACAGAAAGTAGATACTTCAGCTCTAGGAATGAGAACAAGATTGTTTGAAATCAAAACCGACAATACAAAACAAATTCTAAAACAAAAATCTGCTCTCGAAAAAATGGAAAACCAGTATGCTAAATTAACATCAGTTCAAGAAGTTTCTAGTGATAGTTTATCAAAAGGAATGGAAAAAGGAGTTAAATCGCTTAAAAGATTTGGATTATCATTATTTGGTATACAATCTATCTGGCGAATGGTATCAAGAGCTAGTTCGGCTTACATGGCACAAGATAGTGCTATGGCTCAAAAAATGCAAGCAACATGGGTAGGTTTAGGTAGTTTCTTAGCACCAATATTGGAACGAATAACTACCATGGTAATAAGAGCCGTTAAATACCTAAATGTGTTTATTAAAGCATTAACTGGAACAGACTTTTTAGCAAATGCTATGGCTAAATCATTAAATAAAGCAGGACAAGCAGGAACGAAAGCAAGTAAACAATTAGCTGGATTTGATGAAGTAACTAATTTAGGTGATAATGCAGGTGGTGGCGGTGTAGATACAAGTTGGGTAAATGCATTTGAGGATATACCACTTGATGAATCTATAGTAACTAGGATAACTGAATTAGGGTTAGCAATTAAATCGGCGTGGGATGAATATTTTGCTCCGTTTTTTTCTTGGATGAAAGATAATTGGGATGGAGTAGGCAAATGGGTAGGCTTAGCTATAGGTGTAATAATAATTGCCTTAGCGTTGTTGTCTGGCTCTTGGTTTTTGGCGTTTGGTTTAATAGTGGCGTTTGTCATTATATTTTGGGATGAAATAAAATTTATTTTTAAACTTGGTGTCGATATTATTTGGGCAATAATTGTTTCATTATGGGAAATGGTTAAAGGGATTTTTGAATTAGCGTGTTCAATAATAAAAGGTGTCGTAAGCGTAATAGTAGGAATAATCACTGTAGGTGTAGATCTGATTAAAGGTGTTTTTGGGACTATAACATCAACAATAATGGGAATTGTAGATGGAGTAAAAACCATATTTAAAGGTTTAATAACTTTTTTAACGGGTGTATTTACAGGAGATTGGGAAAAAGCTTGGGAAGGTGTTAAAACCATATTCAAAGGGGTGTTCGACACTTTATGGAGTATAGTTAAATTCCCCTTAAATTTAATAATTGATGGAATTAATGCACTAATTGGAGGTTTAAATAAATTGAAATTTGACGTTCCAGATTGGATTCCTTTGATAGGTGGCAAAAAATTTGGTTTTAATATACCTAAAATACCAAAATTAAATGTAGGAGCTTCTGAAGTATTAAGCGATGGTTTGGCTTATTTACATAAAGGCGAAGGTGTAGTTACAAAACAATTTAACTCAGCACCTTATGTAGCTAATTCAATGAATAACGACAGAGTGATTGAATTGCTAAGTATGTTAAACGATACTTTAGAGAACAAAGATTTTTCTCCATTAATAGATAAAAAAGCAATGGTTGACACAGTAATAAGTGGTATAAATCATCAAAATAGAGTAATAGGCAAGGGGGTATTTTAATGGCTAAAGTTTTATGGCAAACAAAAAACCCATCTTCAAACCAATATGAAGATATGCCTCCAATGACAGGTTTCGGAGGAGAGGGAAACGATTTAGACAAAAATAGTTATAGAGATATAGTTCAAGGTAATTTTCATAGACCTGTTATTTTAGGGAAAGGCTGGACTAAGTCATCCCACACTTGCGACCATTTAAGCGATATAGAGTTTGGAAACTTGTTAGCAAGATTAAGAGTTTATCCTCTGCATATCAAAATAAGAGCAAGAGTCTGGAATACAGAATGGTATGAATTTGAGGGATACTGTGCTAAATACAGTTGGAATATGAATCAAGATGGAACTTGGAAAGTTTCTTTTAATCTAGTTCAAGGTAAAAGAACGGCAGGGATGTGATTTAAGTGTTAGAAATTAAATTTGATAATGTAGCAATAGATAGCAATGGTATTAAAGGTTTAAGTAATACTTATGAATTATATAAAGATAACTTTTATCTAGGTGCTATTGCTTCTAACACATTTAAATTAGAAGTTGCAAAACATCTAATGCCAAGTAAACCGACTGAAGTTAAAATAGAAGATGATAATAATAATTATGTTTTAGAAGTAGACAAAATAGAAGAAACTGATAATTCTTATGAAATTGAACTAACTGATAAAATGCTAAGGTTTAATTTTCTTTATGATGCCAAACCTTTAATAGATGAAAATCGAGTTGATGGCGAAAGTACTACAACTATTCAAGATATTTTAAACGATATATGTGACAAAGCAGATATTGAATGTAATTACACTTTAACTACCGCTAATCATATTGTTGATTGGTGGGACAACAGAATATCAGCAAGAGATTATATTTCAATGATAGCAGAAAAAGAGGCTACTTTTGTAAGGTTTGAAAACGATGAACTAATGTTTATTCCCGTTAATTCGCCTAGTAAAAAAACTATCAATGAAGATGAAATTGATGAGTTGAAAATCGGCGAAGGTAGAAAAATAACAAGAGTTGTTTATGATAATGGAGTAGGCACCTTTTGGGAGTTTGGTGATGAAAGTGGGAACACTTTATATTTAGACTCGAATAATGTTTATATAATCGATGAAGATGATGTAGAAGATATTTATAACAAAATAAAAGATTTTGAGTTTTATTCAATAACAGTTGGCAATTGTCCGATAGATAGTTCGGTGTTAGCCGGAGATGTAATAACATTTAAAGATAGAAATGATAATTTATATCCTACAATCGCACAGTATAGCCTAAGTTACTTCGGAGAATGGCTAGGTGGTTATAGTTTAGACATCAAAAGTACCATTCAAGAAGAAACATCAATATTAGGTGTATTTGATAGTGTCAAGTCAATACGAACAGAAATAGACAGAGTTAACAACGAATTTGGAATTATAGCTGAAGAGATAGAAAAGCTTACCGACTACATCAGAAACGTAGGAACAACTGGTAACTATCTAATGTTACCAGACACTCCAAGAAGTGGTGGAGCAATAAACAAGCTAAGGATAAGAGGCTTTGATTTAAGACCACTTTATCCTGGAATGACATATCCAAGTGAAAATACTTATCCTGGAGCATTAAGTTTTTATACTCTGGTTTTTGACACTATTCCGACTTTTGACAACGAGCCTAATTATGTGTTTGTTAATAGCCCTATTCCATTACAAAAAATTGGCGATGTATATGATGAAATATCAATCGAAGCTAATAAAGTAAAAGTAATACAAAGAATTGGTTATGACTTTGATAACGAGCAATGGAGCGTTTTATCTAGCCCTATTACACATGAGTTAAATGATGTGCTATTACCCACTTTTGACGGCGATACATATATAAGTGTTAAGTATTTTGATAATCTAATTTATGATGCTGAATACCTTATTAAAAACGATTTAACAAGCAATTTTGCAACTCAATTAGAAAGTTCAAGCCAATTTAAAATGAGTAAAAATGAAATCGAAGCCAAAGTAGATAAAGATGGACTTATAAGTGCAATAAATTTAAGCCCTGAAAATGCAAAAATATTAGCGAGTAGAATTGCTGAAATAAAAGCGGAGCAGATAAAACTTGAGGGTTTAACAACTGTCAATGAAAACTTTAAAGTATTGTTAGATGGCTCAATAGAGGCAAACAATGGAACATTTAGAGGTGATATTTATCTCCCTGATGGCGGAAGAATAGTAGGGGGAGATGGGTTACTATCAATGATGGTAGTCCCAAGCAATATATTTTCGTTTGCTTTTGTAGGCGGTAATGCAATGTTGCCACTAACACCTATAGATAGGCTGGAATTTCAATTTGTTGTGCCGAAAGATTTTACAATAATTGAGGCATACGTTATTATTAATCATCAGCCTTGCCATAACATCTACGGACATCACCCAAAAGAAACAACGGTTGGAAGATGCAGAAATTTAAAATTGTACAAATCCACTAACTATAGAAGTGGCTATATCGAATTTGACTGGGATGGTGGGGATATGGCACTACAAGAAGCGAGTATGTCATATGTGGAAATTAGCAATGCTTTTGGGGCTAACGGTTTTACTGGGAGTACAAGTATTGCAGAATCTGTTAAGTCTAGCGACATCTCGAGTCATATTGACTCATCTGCAAGCGAAGATATTTTTAATGTTATAAAAATACAGTCAAGCTCTACTGGTGGAGATATGATGGAAAATACGGGAAGTTGCAATGCGAGTCTAGTTATTATCGGATATAATAAATTTACATAATTGCATATAATGTATAAATGTATTATAATTTAATTAGAGGAGAGGAAAATGAAAAAAATATTTAATAACACATATTTAAAAGCAACTTTGTTGGTGGTTTTTATAAGTATTGTTAGTATGATAATTTACTCGTCGATAAATAATGTTACTGCAAGTGATACTGTATCAATTAAACAATTTAATAATGCAATTAACGAACTTAAAGAAAACATAGAA
>Ga0265293_10006649_pt1 | contig 18327 bp, 29 predicted proteins | sample Munlanlewell138R_FD_192505 | JGI IMG/M metagenome (GOLD analysis project Ga0265293, IMG submission 192505) | Leachate microbial communities from a municipal landfill in Southern Ontario, Canada - Leachate well 138R | ecosystem: Engineered > Solid waste > Landfill > Unclassified | place: Canada...
TTGCCAAAGACTGGGAGGCAACCATCGCATCTTCAGATGCATGGCTTCTGATCGCCTCCATCCGGCGCACAACCAGGCTAATCGCAAGGGCTCGAAATCAATGAATATTAATTTTGAGTCCGACTCTAAAAGGCGGAACATAAGCGGTCGCCGCTGTTCGGACCGCTTACACGACCCTGCGGCGGTTCCGGCCCGCGTATAAGCGGGCCGGGAAGCTGCTCCCTTAGAGCTAAACCGCCAGCCTCGCGCCGGTGGCAATCACCGCATGGCTTTCGAGAGGAAGCGGGGGACAAGGGCGGCGCTCTATTGATAGCTGCTAAGGAGCAGCTATCAATATATAATCAGATTGCAAGCGAATAGATAACGGCGTATAAACACCATGCAGCTAACATGCTGCTAGTTATCAGATGATCGGAACGCGCATGACCGTCATATCCTTTGTTTCGAGCAAGGGCGGCGTTGGCAAGACGACTTCCGCTGTAGTGCTCGCCGGCGAATTTGCGGCGGCCGGGCGCAAAGTCGTGTTGATCGACGCGGACCCTAACAGGCCGCTTCTCGCCTGGTCGCAGATCCGGCCGCTCCCCGAAAACTTGCGCATCGTGGTCGATGACTCGGCCGAAACCATCATCGACACGATCGAGGACGCTCGCGCCGAGGCCGATTTCGTGATTGTCGATCTGGAAGGCACGGCAACGGATCGCATCGGCTTTGCCGTCGCGCGGTCGGATTTGGTGCTGGTTCCGCTGCAAGGTTCGGTTCTGGACGCCGCCGAGGCGGCGAAGTCGGTCAAGCTGGTGCGCCAGATGTGGAAGGTAGCGAACCGCGAAATCCCGTATCGCGTGTTCTTTACGCGCGTTCCACCCGCAATCCGCGAGCGCACGGCGCGCGACATAGAACGCCAGTTTTCCGGCGCTGCGGTCCCGGCGCTGCCGGCGACCTTGATCGACCGAGCGGCCTATCGGACGTTGTTTTCCCTGGGCGGCACGCTGCACGAGCTGGAAACGTCGGATGTGTCCGGGCTGCAAACCGCTAGGGAGAACGCGCGCGAGTATGCGCAAGCCGTCATCAATGCGATCAGGGGAGGGGACCACGCATGACCGGCGAGGAGAAGAAGCGTGCTACGCTCGACTTTGGCGACGATCTGAACACACCACCAGCTCCGCCTATCGATCCGAGCGCGGTCAAGGCCGCCACGCGCGCGGCCGGCTTTCGCGAGACGCCCAAAGCGCCCGAGCTGTTTCCGTCCTTGCCAGGACGACCGGCCCGCCGCGCACGGCGTAAGACCGGCCGCACGGAGCAGTTTGCAACTAGGCTGCGGGCCGATACGCTCGAAGCGATCTATGCCTATGCCGACCGGCACGATATCACGCTTGCCGAGACGATCGAGCGGGCTATGAGCGTACTTGTCGAGGGGGAGAAATAATATTGCATCTTGTATCGATACACGATACAATTAACGCATGATTATCGGATTTCGGCACAAAGGCCTAGAAACCTTCTATCGGACAGGCTCCACGCGCGGGATTCATGTGGTCCATGCGCCGAAGCTGGCGACTATCCTCGCCATGCTCGACGCGGCGGCAGAGCCGCAAGACCTGAACCAGCCCGGCCTACGGCTGCATTCCCTCAAGGGCAAGCAGAAAGGTCAGTGGTCAGTTTGGGTAAACGGCAATTGGCGCGTCACCTTTCGCTTTGCCGGAGCCAACGTCGAACTGGTCGATTATCTCGACTATCATTGAGGGCAAATATTATGCACAATCATCCTCATCCCGGCGCGATCCTCAAGGAAACCGTGTTTGATCCGCTGGAGCTGTCGGTTACGGAAGCGGCTGAAAGGCTCGCTATGTCCCGCGTGGCATTGTCGCGGGTACTCAACGGCAAGGCCGGCATCAGCCCGGACTTGGCCGTCAGGTTGGAGATGGCGGGCGTCAGCACAGCACGCTTCTGGATGACCCTACAGACCAATTACGACCTTTGGTGCGCGCGGCAGCACGAGCAGCCGCCCGTCAGGCCCTTGCAGGAGGCGGCATAGATTTGGTCGGCGAAGATTGATAGAAAAGAAAACCTATAAGAGTGAGGCGATGGTGCCCCTTTTCCCGTCAACCAGCCGCTGCGCTAGTCTGGTGTGACGGTCGGGCCGTTCCTGTCCGTTTTCGGCTGCACGGCTCTGAAATCAGACTGATTTGACCGTAAGAGCGTGCTGGATGGGTTTTGATGGGTGGAAGGGTGCGCAAAGCACCGCCAAGCCCCTTTGGAACTGGCTCGAGGATAAGCCGAAGGGTAGAAAGAAGGTGAAACAGGCCGACGCGCTTTCCTTCGACGCCACCATGGATAACGGTCAGCGCGTGCTGGGTAATGTGGAGTTGAAGGGGTGGTTCCTGCACCTGTCAACCAACTCCGCCGCGCGGGCGGAGAAGGGAACGGACCTGATCCGGCAGGCGCGCGGCGACCTCGTCGGCACGCCGCTGACCGAAATCCGCACTGTCGAGCAGATGATAGCCGAGCAACCGCCGCGCGAACATGGAGAAGCAACTTCGGAAGTCCCGCCCGAAATTGCCGAGCAGGTCGTCCACCAGTTCATGGACCGGCAATATCGTGAAACGCTTGATCAGCCGGTCGGCATGCTCGGCAACAAAACGCCACGTCAGGCCGCAAAATCAGCCGCTGGTCGGCAGAAGGTCACCGAATGGCTGAAATATCTCGAAAACCAGTCAGTAAGCCAGCCGGACCCCGCCGATCCCATGGCGACCTACAGTTTCGAGTGGATGTGGAAGGAACTCGGCGTCCGCGATCTGCGCCGGTAGAGCCCACTACCGTATATCCGTGTCCCAATAATGTACCGATGCCAGGTCGAAGGCCATGCCGTTCATGGCGATGACGGAAACCTTCCAGCTCTCCAGTTCGCGCAACGTGTTGAGCAGGTCGACCGTCGATCGCCCCCACCTGGACTCATACATCTATTGAGGTCGCCATGTATGTCGCTCCGCGCCCACGCGCTGAAGATGATCCTCATTACCCACTCCGCCTCGCGATCGCCGTCCCATGGGTTCGACCACGGTAAAATCACCTTTCCCAAGCGCTTGGGTTTTGGTATAGCTCATCTATGCCGACTGTCTTGCGCTTCGGTGGCCTGAGCGTGGTCATCTATCCCAACGATCATCGCCCTGCGCACGTCCATGTTAGGGGAGCAGGCAGCGAAGCCGTGCTCATCCTGCATTGCCCGGATGGTCCGCCAACGCTGCGGGAGAGCTTCGGCTTCAACACGCGCGAACTGGGCCGGATCGAGGTTGACCTGACCGGCGCACTCGCAACCCTATGCGCGGAATGGAGAGTGTTTCATGACCGTTACTGACCAGGACGTTCAACAGGCCGAAAAGCGGATGGTGGCACTGCGGGAGAACGGCTTTGCCGTGTCCGCGCGCTACGATCGCCGCTCGGGCCGCGTTGTCGTCAACCTGAATACCGGCGTGCAGATCGCGTTCCCGTCGCGCCTGGCGGAAGGTCTTGCCGACGCGTCGCCGGCCGATCTTGCCGAGATCGAGGTCAGCCCGGCCGGGCTTGGCCTTCACTGGCCGAAACTCGATGCCGATGTGTATGTGCCGGCGCTCCTGCAAGGGGTCTTCGGCTCCAAGCGCTGGATGGCCGCGCAGCTCGGCACGGCAGGCGGTCAGGCCCGATCGCGCGCCAAGACGGCGGCAGCTCGGGAGAATGGCCGCAAGGGCGGCCGACCCCGCAAGGTGGCTGGCGGCGGCCTGTAGGCCGTTGCTGATAGCAGATGCCGCCAGCGCCAGCCGGTCTTGATGCGAAATTCAGGCAGACCGTCATGAATTCTCCACCGCCTGAAGGCGGTGGCCGCCACGAAACCGGCAGTCATCGCTCATCTACCGATCCTCTCAAAAACGAGGGGTCAGTTCTTCGTTTCGTTCGGGGGCCAATTTCTCATTTCGCCTGACAAGACCAATCGGAACAACGGTAGCCATTGCAATTCCAGCTATCGCGTGGGCTTTCGAGAGGGAGCGAGAGGCAAGGGCGGCGCTAGATTACTCAAATGAGCACATGAGATTAAAACCTCTTTACTCAATGCACTATACTCATTTGAGTAAATGTGTGCTTCATCAACTGTAGGAGATTCGGCCGTGCATGTGATCGCCGTTTTGAACCAGAAAGGCGGGGCCGGGAAAACGACCATAGCCACCCACCTCGCCCGCGCCTTGCAGCTCGGCGGCGCTGACGTGCTGCTGATCGACTCCGACCCGCAGGGCAGCGCCCGCGATTGGGCGGCGGTGCGGGAAGATCAGCCCCTTTCCGTGGTCGGGCTGGATCGGCCGACGATCGAGCGCGATTTGAAGAATGTCGCCCGTAAGGATTTCGTCGTCATCGACGGAGCGCCACAAGCGGCCGACCTCGCCGTGTCAGCCATCAAAGCCGCGAATTTCATCCTGATCCCGGTGCAGCCCTCGCCCTATGACATTTGGGCGACGGCCGAGCTTGTCGATTTGGTCAAGCAGCGCATGGAGATCACGGACGGAAAATTGCGCGCTGCGTTTGTCGTGTCCCGCGCGATCAAGGGAACGAGGATCGGCAACGAGATCACCGACGCCCTGAACGGTTACGGCCTGCCGATCTTGGCGGCTCGGATCACGCAGCGCGTGAGTTATCCCGGCTCCGCTGCGGCCGGCTCAACCGTCCTCGATCTGGAACCGAACAGCGAGGCGGCCCGCGAAATGACGGCGCTGGCCGAAGAAATTAAGCAATTGCTCAAATGAATGGATAAGGAGAACATCAAATGAGTGAAGAAAAGCGGGGTATGCTCAGCGCCGGCCGACCGAGCAACGTGCGGAAGTCCGCCACGCTCGCCAGCCTGTCCGACAAGGGCGCAACCGTGCGCGTGAATTTCGATCTGGACCGCGAGGAACACAAGCGGCTCAAAATCAGGGCTGTGGAGCAGGGTCGGACCATTTCAGAGATACTGCGGGAGATGGTTTCTCAATCACTCAAATAAGTGTATGAGTAATTGCACAATTCAGTGATTGAGCTTCCTTGTAGCTGTTGCTCATATGAGATACATTCAAGACAGAGAAAGGAGGCCCGATCATGGCTTCTAGTGCATTTGTTCGTGCTCGCATTGACGAGCGTCTGAAAGACGAGGCGGCGGCCGTGCTGGCTGAAATGGGGCTTACCGTGTCCGATGTGGTGCGGATGACCTTGACCCGCGTGGCGAGGGATAAGGCTTTGCCCTTTGAATTGAAGGTGCCGAACGCGGAGACGCGCGCCGCGATCGAGGAATCCCGCGCGATGATGAAGGCCCGCCGTGCGCGGTTCAATGACGGACAGGAATTGTTTGATGCCCTCGACAAGGAAACCCGCCAGTAGCAAGCGGGCTTCTTTGCCGAGATCGGCGGACTATGCCAAGAGCTTCGTGAAGGATTGGGAGCGGCTTTCCCGTTCCGGTCGCTACAACATGCGCCACCTCAAAGAGGTCATATTGCTCTTGATTGCGAACGACGAGCCGCTAGGCCCGGAATGGCTTGACCACGCCCTGAAAGGGGATTGGGCCGACCATCGGGAATGTCATATCGGCGGCGATTTCCTCTTGGTGTATCAGCTCGAAGGCAACAGCCTGATTTTCGTTCGCGCCGGAACCCACGCTGAACTGTTTGAGTGATTAAGCGTTTCCTCTAAAACTCAAAGCCTCATTACCTCAAATCCGCCCCCGGCTGTCCCTACGGCTGATGAGAGCGAGCCGGCCGATACGCTCGAAGCGATCTATGCCTATGCCGACCGGCACGATATCACGCTTGCCGAGATGATCGAGCGGGCTATGAGCGCACTTTTCGAGGGGGAGGCGTGAGCGGTTGCGCTTGTCGGCTTATACAATTTTTGATATAAAGGGCTAGTGGCTGATATGAAGCGGCTCGAATTTCTCGGGGGACTCCCTTGAGCAGTTGCGGGATTTCCCCGAGACGGCGCGGAAAGAGGCCGGCGTTCAGTTGCACAAGGTTCAGCAGGGGATTGAGCCGAGCGACTGGAAGCCGATGACGAGCGTAGGGCAGGGGGTGCGGGAAATCCGTATCCGTGACGAGGCTGGAATCTTCCGGGTGCTCTACATCGCCAAGATAGAGGATATCGTCTATGTGCTGCATGCCTTCCAGAAGAAGACGCAGCAGACGGCCAAACGAGATTTAGACCTAGCTGCGACCCGGTTGCGGCAAATCTAGCGGAGGCGTGACGATGGAACGTCAGAGCTTTGCGAATGTATGGGATGCACTGGAAGACACGCCGGCCGAGGCCGCGAATATGTCCATGCGGTCCAATCTGCTTATCGTGATCGAGCAGCGCGTGCGGAGCTGGGGTGTCACCCAGGCCGAGGCGGCGCGGCGTCTCGGGATCACACAGCCGCGCCTCAATGACTTGCTTCGCGGCCGGATCACGAATTTCAGCCTTGATACGCTCATCAATCTGGCGGGACAGGCCGGGCTTACGGTGCGGCTCGATATTGCGGAAGCTGCCTAGCCCAAGCGGCCAGTGGTGTGCCCTGCTGCATCCCGCCCCCGGCCGACCCTGCGGCTAGTGATGAAACAAGCGGGCCGGCCGGAGACTACCGTCGCGGCTGTTGCGATGCCGGTTTTGTCAATTGAAGCGGCAGCCAGGTTGAGCGCGGATCGTGGCGGAAGCCGCGACCGGCCCGGAGGGAACGCGCTTTCAAATTGCGCCGTAGTGACTGGAGGGCCGCCAGAGACAAAGCCCCGGTGTGTCAGCGCCGGGACCGCTTTTCCCATCTGGCCGGCTCGGGGCGCGGCTGTTTCAGCGCCTCGCGCATTTCGGCCATAGCCTCTTTATGGGGAATGGCTGGCCGAGGGTCAGCGATCGCGGCCTTGATGCTTCGATTCAGCAGCTCTTGACGCAGATCGGCATGGGGTTCCATCTCCTTATGCTCGCCCAGGATCACGAACACAGCTTCGGACGGATCGAGGTATTTCCCGCGTTCGATCCTGTCGAGCAGCCACAGGGCCAGCGACGGCGGCAAATAGGCTTCAAAGCGCAAGCCGCCCTCTGCGACCTAGTTGCGGAGCCGCTTGGCTTGTTCGACCGCATGGGCCTTGTCGGCGGGATCGGGCCATTCGGGCGCATCGGTGTCGGTCATGGCTTCATCCTTCATGCCTGGTCGAACAGCCCCCGAAATTCGGCGTCGGCGTAATAGGCCAGCTTGCCGGCGACGATCGGCCGTTGCCCGGCGAGGAACAGCAATTCGACATGCTGCGGCAGGTTGCGGACCTCATCGGGGGTCAGCAGCGGCCGGGCGGTGTGTTGCTCACTGTGCGAAATCCCGGATTTGTCGGAATCTAGCGCGCGGCTCATGGTCTGGAACACAACGGTTTCCTGCCCGAGCAGATCGGAGACTAGCCGGGCGCTGTCGTGATCGTTGACGCCGAACACCTGTAGGACGCCAGCGTTTGACAGGAAGGTGCCGGCGCGCTGCCCGTATGTGGCGCGGAGCTGGTGAACGTCTTGTAGGATCGGCCAGAGCTGGACGCCGTAGCCGGCCATGAGGCCCATTGCGCGCTCGACGGGGGCCAGATGGCCGAGGGCGGCGAACTCATCCAGCAGATAGAGGACCGGCACGGCCGGCTTGGCGGGATCGCGGGCCATGTCGGTGAGGCTTTGGGCGACGAGCAGGCGCAGCCAGCGGGAATAGGTGGCGAGGCGATCGGGCGGCAGGACGAGGAACACCGAGACGTTGCGGCGCTTGAGATCGGCAAAGCCGAAATCGGATCGGCCGAGGACCGCGACCATGCGCGGGCTATCGAGGAAATGGGTATGGCGCTGCGCGGCCGAGAGGACGCCGGCCGCCTCGCGGTCGGATTTGCCGAGGTGGCGGTTTGCGGCGCGAGCGATCAGGCCGGAGGCGGCCGTTGACGCCTGCATGTCCTTCAGGAGCGCCGCGAAGGGTTCAGGGGCGAGGGTGAGGGCTTCGCGCAGGGTGGCGAGGTTTCGCCTGTCGCGCGGCTCGCTGGCGGCAATATGGAGGATCAGGCCGGCAATGAGGGCCTTGGCTTCTTCGTTCCAATGCGCTTCGCCGGCCATGCCCGGTTCATCGAACACGAGGGCGTCGGCCAAGGTGCTGGCATCTTCCGCGACATCGAGGCCGGCCGGGTCGAGCTGGTCGAGGGGATTGAAGGCGGCCGAGGGCTGGCCGGTGACGCCGAAGGGGTCGAGACAAAAGACCGGGCCGAATTGCTGGCGGGCGCGGCCGGCGATTTTCGCGTTCTCGCCCTTGGGGTCGATGCAGATCACGGAGCGGTCGGCGGTGAGCAGGTTGGGGATGATGGTTCCCACCCCCTTGCCGGTTCTGGTCGGAGCCATGGTCAGCAGATGGGCCGGGCCGTCATAGCGCAGGAGCTTCCCGGTCTTGCTGTCGCGGCCGATCAGCAGGCCGGAATCGGCGCGGGCGAGGGCGGCGGTTTCTTTGGTCGTTGCGAAGCGGGCCGAGCCGTGGGTTTGGCCGTCCATGTCCCCGAAATGGATAATCAGCGGATTGGTGAGGAAGCGGAAGGCGAGGGCGGCCAGCACCAGCAGCGTGACGAGATCGAGCAGGAGAACCGGAACCGAGCCGGGGCGAAAGCCGATTTGTTCGAGAGCGAAGCGGCCGCCGAAGCCGACGACGAACAGGACGATAACAAGGAGGAACAGAAGCCCGAGCAGCGGTTTCCAGATGCGGAAAGGTGCGGCGAGCAGAGCGACGAACGCCCATAGCGGATCACGCGCGGCCTGCCGCATCATGTTCCTGAACGCGGCCCATGCAAGTCTTGCCTGACTCATGAGGCCGTTTCCCCGGCCGGCGCGCTGCCGATCAGGTCGGCAAACAGTTCCTTGTCACCGGGGCGCGTCAGGAAGTCGGGCAGCTCACGCTTGAGCCATTCGCCCAAGCGCCGGGCAAATTCCTCATCCTTGCCGTTTTCGAGGCGATGCAGGACGAGCGCGCCGAGCAGCACCTTGCGGCGCGTGTCGTTGGCGCGCTCCTGCTTCGACAGCCGGGCCTTGAGCGTGGCGCGCTGCGCATCCAGTTCGGCCAAGCGTTGTTCGATCGTTTTGCGCGCCATTCCTCAAATTCCCTATTCCGGTCGTTCGCCCAGACTATCATTCCCGGCCGTCTTTTCCAGCGTTTGCCCGTTGCGCTTGAGTTTTCGACGGCTTTGCCGCACAATCCGGGCCTCAGTTCATTGCATCAACCTTGCCGCGAGCACCACACCGAGCAGCGAAAGAGCGAAGCGATTGAGTTGTGGAGGGCGCACTTACGAGTTGCTGCGCAACTCAATGCACCACTAACGCGGAGAGGGCGGCCGGTGGTGTCCGGCCTTGAAGGGAAACCGGCTTGGCGATCTACCATTGCAGCATGAAGCCAGTTTCGCGGGCGACCGGCCGCAGCGCCGTCGCGTCGATGGCCTATCGCGCCGGCGAGAGGCTGACCAATGAGCGCGACGGGATCACGCACGACTACAGCCGCAAGCAGGGCGTCGAGCACGCCGAAATCGTGCTGCCCGAGCCGGGTGCCGGCCCCATAGGCGTCAACGCCGATTGGGCGCGCGATCGGTCGGCCTTGTGGAACGCCGCCGAGTTTGCCGAGAATCGAAAGGACGCCCGCGTTGCACGGGAGTTCGAGGTTGCCTTGCCGCATGAGCTGACGCCCGAGCAGCGGCTGGAGCTGACGCGGGATTTCGCGCAAGATCTTGCCAACCGCTACGGGGCGGCGGTCGATTTCGCCATTCACGCGCCGCACGATGCGAGCGACGTTCGCAATCATCACGCCCATGTGCTGATGACGACGCGCCAGGTCACGGAGGACGGGCTAGGCGACAAGACCTATATCGAGCGGGAGAACAAATGGCTTCTCTCCCATGACCTTCCGACCTCGCAAATGCAGCTCCGTGACATTCGCCAGTCGTGGGAGAGCCACGCGAACGAGCACCTGGCGCGGGCCGGTCTTGATATTCGGATCGACCATCGTTCGCACCTTGAGCGCGGGCTAGAGATCGCGCCGACCGAGCATATGGGCGTCCATGCCACACAGATGGAGCGGCGCGGCCTCGACGTGTCGCGGGCGCGGCTGGACGAGGATGCGGCCCGGCGCAATGCCGAGCTGATCCGGGAGAAGCCGGAGCAGGTTCTTACCCTCATCACCGGGGAAAAGAGCGTGTTCGATCGCCACGATGTTGCGCGGGCGCTGCATCGCTACATCAACGACGACCCGCAGGAGTTCCAGAGCGCCTTTGCGAAGGTCATGGCCTCGCCGGCGCTGGTCGAGTTGCAGGCCGAGCGATCGAGCCCGGAAACGGGCGAGATCGAGCTTGCGCGGTATTCGACGCGGGAAATGGTCGAGATCGAATCCGGCATGATCGAGAGCGCGCAGCGGATGCACGGCGCGCACAGCCACGGGCTGGGCGATCGTCATGGCGTCGATCGCCGGCATGTCGAGCGCGCCATAGAGCGGCAAGACGCCGCTATTCAGCGCAGCGCCGGGGGAACGTCCCCTGCGGGCGATGCCTCCGCCCAGCTGTCCGACGAGCAACGCCGGGCGATCGAGCATATCACCGGGCCGGAGCGGATCGCGGCCGTTGTCGGCTATGCCGGTGCGGGCAAGAGCACGATGCTCGCCGCTGCGCGCGAGGCATGGGAGGCCGAGGGCTACATGGTCCACGGCGCGGCCCTGTCGGGCAAGGCGGCCGAGGGGTTGGAGGAAAGTTCCGGCATCCAGAGCCGCACCCTCGCGTCATGGTCCCGCGGTTGGGACAACGAGCGCCACCAGCTCGGCCGCGGCGACGTGTTCGTGATCGACGAGGCGGGCATGGTCGGAAGCCGCCAGCTCGCCCACTTCGTTGGCGAGGCCGAGGCGCGCGGCGCGAAGATCGTCCTTGTAGGCGATCACGAGCAGCTACAGGCGATCGGGGCCGGTGCGCCGTTCCGGGCGATCACGGAGGAAATCGGCCATGCCGAGCTTTCCGAGATACGCCGGCAGCGCGTGGACTGGCAGCGCGAGGCTTCCGTTGACTTCGCCACGCACCGGACGGCCGAGGGGCTGGCGGCCTATCGGGATCACGGCAATATCAGCTTTGCCGAGACGGGCGAGGACGCGCGCGGCCAGATCGTGCGCGATTATCTTGCCGATCGCGACGAGCGGCCGGACGGGACGCGCGTTGCGATGGCGCATCGCCGTGCCGATGTTCGCGCCATCAACGACGCGATCCGGGCCGAGCTACAGGACCAGGGTGTTTTGGCACGGAGCGAGCTGGCGCGCGTCAGGGAGGCCGCCGAGGGTTCCGAACCCGGCGAACTGGCCGGAGAACGGGAAGGTGCGGAGCGCGAGGGGCCAGGCCGGGCGCTGACCTTCCAGACCAATGACGGACAAAGGGAGTTCGCGCCGGGCGACCGGATCGTGTTTCTGGAGAACGATCGCGACCTTGGCGTGAAAAACGGGATGCTAGGCACGGTCGATCATGTCGAGCCGGGTCGACCGGGTGCCGGCCCCATCATCATCGCCACGCTCGACGGCCGAGGTGATCGCGTTTCCGTGCCGATGGATTCCTATCAGGCGATCGACCACGGCTATGCGACGACGATTCACAAGAACCAGGGCGCGACGGTCGATCGGAGTTTCGTGCTGGCGTCGGGTACGATGGACCGGCATCTAACCTATGTCGCCATGACCCGGCATCGCGATCGCGCGCAGCTCTATGCGGCGCAGGACGAGTTCACCGACTGTCACGCCGGCCAAACGTTGGCTTCGGGCCGCCTAGTCGAGCATGGGGCCGCGCCCTATGAGCATCAGGCCGGCAAGAGCGACAGCTATTTCGTGACGCTGGAAAACGACAAGGGCCAGCGGAACACCCTATGGGGCGTCGATCTTGAGCGCGCCATGAAGGAGGCCACGCCGGAGATCGGGGAGAAGATCGGCCTTGAGCATCTAGGTTCCACCCCCGTCACCTTGCCCGATGGCATGGAAACGCACCGGAACGCATGGAAGGTTCAGGACGCCGGCGAGCTGGCCCATCGCCAGCTCGAAAACCGCCTGTCCCGGTCGGGTGTGAAGGAAACAACGCTCGACTACACGTGCGATTTTGCCGAGCGGCGTGGGATCGCGGAGCAAATGGGCATCCGCAGCGAGATCGAGGTTCCGGCCGGGCGGGAACGTGAAACCCTGTCGCAGTCCGAAAGAGTGGTCCCGGCCGCTTTGGGTAGAGGGGCGTGGGGGAAGGGCCGGGACCAGGCTCGCGAAGACGCGAGTGCGGACAGCTTGCGTTCGCCGGCCGAGAAAGACAAGGGCGAGGATCTTGCGCAGGATCTGCGTGCAGATCCTCGCAAGGATCTCGGCACGGATCTCGCCGCAGATCGCGGCGACCGGCAGCAGCGGCGTAATCCATTCGAGGGCCTGAAACTGTCGCGCAGCGCGCCGGCCGATCGCCGCGAGCCAGACCGCGCCGACGACAACGGGCCGCAGATCGATCAGAGGCGGCCGCAGAAGGCCGAGAAGCAGCGGCGCAGCATGTTCGACGGCCTCAAGCTCAATGCGCGCCCCGAGCCGTCGCAGGGGCAGGAAAAGCAGCCGGAAAGGGAGGGGAGCTTGCGGCGGGCGCCGGCGCACGACCGGCTTGCCGAACGCTTGCGGTCGCAGTCGCCGCTTGAGCAGGCCGTTGACCGCTACGCACACGCCTATGAATCGGCGCACCGGCATCGGCGTGAGGGGCTTCCGATCCTCGACGCGCAGCGCCGGGATTTGCGTGAGGCCGGCCAGCAGCTCGACCAGGCGCGGCCGGGCGCGCGCGCGCTGATGCGTTCGGCGCTGCGCTACGACCCGGACATGGAACGCAGCATGACCGAGCTTTCCGGCCGGCAGCGCGTCGGCCAGGTCATCGAGCGGCTGGACAATGAGCGCGCCATGCAGGCCGACCCCCATATCAGGGCCGACCGCTTCGTTGACCAGTGGCAGGAATTGCAGGGGCAGCGCGAGCGGCTTCGCGGCTGGCAGCACGACGAGGCGCGGGGCAGGGTGGAAGGCCAGATGCAGGGCCTTGCCAGGAGCCTTGAACGCGATCCGCAGGTTGAATCTATCCTGCGCAATCGCCGGCAGGAAATGGGAATCGGCCAGCACATACGCCAGAGCGAGGGCGTATCCCGGGCGCTGGAACAGAGCCTTACGCGCGGTCGCAGCCTCGGGCTTGAACGATAGGATTGCCGGCTAGGGCATATGCAACTACATTATGCATACAAATCGCATCACAGAAGGAGTCTGCCATGCCGCGCGCGACGCAGCACCCGAAGGCCGACAGTTTCAATTTCAGGATCGACCCGGCCTTGAAGGCCGCTTTCACCCAGGCGACCGAGGCCGAGGACAAGCCGGCCGCCCAGGTACTGCGGGATTTCATGCGGGCCTATGTCGAGCGTCGTAACCGCAAGGCGTTCGAGGCCGAAGCGCGGCGGCAGTCGCAGGCGGCGGCGGCGCGCGCCCTCGATCCGCAGAGCGACGAGGCGCAGTCGCTGCGGGAGATGGAATCCCTGCTCGACGCCGACGATTTTGCGGATGAGTGGAAGGCATGAAGCGCGGCGAGCTGGTGACGATCACCGTCAGCGGGGATTACGGCAAGCCACGCCCGGCGCTCGTGGTGCAGGATGACGCCTTTGCCGAGCTTAGCGCCGTGACGGTACTGCGCCTGACCAGCGAGTTGAATGATTGGCCGCTGTTCCGGGTGATGATCGAGCCGACGCCGGAGAACGGCTTGCGCAAACCCTCGCAAGTGATGGTCGACCGGGGGATTGCCTTGCCCCGGTCGAAGGTGGGGCCGGTGTTCGGCCGGCTCAGCGCCGACGACATGATGGCTGTCAGTCAGGCGCTTTATCGCTTTCTCGGCCTGCAGGGGATCGGGCCATGACGGACGAGTATCGGGAAGGGTTCGCGCCGGAAGCCTCGCCCGACGACGCCGGCGACCCGGCCGCCGCGTTCGAGGCGTTGCGGCGCTCGGTCGAACGCCAAGGCGGGCAGATCGGCGCGGAAATGACGATCATCCGGCGCGGCGTGGAAGCGGCGTTCGACCAGTTCGAGAAATACCGGGAACCGCCCGATTACGGTCCCGACCTTGGCAAGATCATCCAGTTCCTCGCCATTGTCGATGAACGGCTGGAGGCCGTCGAGCAATCGCCCATCCTGCGTAACGGCGCAGAGCATTATGCCCGCGCGCTCGAACGCAGCGGCGAGAGCCTGGTGAGGACCGCCGCGCACCAGCTTGAAGGCAAGGGCCGCGACCTCGAGCGCCAGGCGATCAACCTGGCCGCCTACACCAAGAGCGCCTACGATCGGAGAACCCAGGATTTCCGCATGTGGACGGCTGGTGTTGTCGGCTTCATTCTCGGCGCGTTCCTGCTTCTGTTGGTGCCGCGCTTCCTACCATTCTCGGCGGACAGTCACGTCGCCAGCCTTGTCATGGGGTATGACCGCATCAACGCGGCCTATTCCATGATCGATTCCGTCGAACCCGATCGCTCCAGGAGACTGGAATGGGGCGGCCAGTTCTACGACGCCAGCACTGGGGAGATTTCAGCGTGCTTGGAGACGGCGAGGCGAACGGGAACGGATCAGCAATGCACCGTTACCGTGCCAGCGCCGGCGCAGTAGGGGTCGGTTCTGGCTGGGGGCGAAATGACACCCGAAGGCTATTATCCATCGTATGGTTGCATAACCGTAGTTTATAGACTACGGTTATGCAATGGTCGAGTTAAAGCAGACGGCGATCTTCGCCAAATGGGAATCCCGTCTACGGGACAAGCGAGCCAGAACGCTTATCGCAGCGCGGTTGATGCGGCTGGTGGAGGGTTTGCCGGGAGACGTTGAGCCGGTGGGTGAAGGCGTCAGCGAACTGCGGATTCACTATGGCCCTGGCTATCGCGTCTATTTCCAACAGCGCGGGCACCTTCTGATCGTGTTGCTATGCGGCGGGGGCAAAGGATCACAGAGCCGCGACATTGCCACCGCAAAGAAGCTCGCCAAAGAATGGAGTGAACAAGATGACTGAAAAACTGACCACCTACGACCCTGCCGCCGCACTGGTTGATGATGAGGAAATTGCGGTTTTCATGGCCGATGCTTTTGAAACTGGTGATGCAGCCTATGTTGCCAAGGCGCTCGGCGTCGTCGCCCGCGCCAAGGGTATGACCGAAATTTCCCGCAAGACCGGGTTATCTCGCGAGCAGCTTTATCGCTCATTCAGCGAGCACGGGAACCCGACCCTCAAAACGACGCTGGCGGTAATGCGCGCACTCGGCGTTGATATGACAGCCAAGGCTCATGCTTCACCATAATTGCTCAGGCAATAAGCTCGGCTATCTGGTTGGGCAGTCCGGCCTGTTCCACGAAGGGTATCGGGCTACCGACGATTGCCATGCGCTTCTTGAAGTGTTGGCGAGACCGGCAGGGGAGGGCGGTGCGCTGCCCTTTGCCGAATTGCTGCAATCAAGTGTCCGTTGCAGGATCCGCATTTTTGCCGAGAACGCGCCGTTCGACATGAAGGATCACCTGAAGGCGAGAGGCTATCGCTGGTCTGACGGCAGCGACGGCCGGCCGAAGGCCTGGTGGATCGAGATTGATGAAGACCGTTACGATGACGAGCTCCGGTATCTGCGCTCCGAGATTTATCGCTGGGACGAGGCGGAGCCGCCGACCGTACGGCTGACGATCGGTTCAGGGTATAGCGGGTTTACGTCCCGTAAACGCATCGTGCTGCATTCTTGCATTTCCGTTCAACGTTTTCTATATTTCGTCTAACGCATGGAGAACAACGGTGCCTCCTCATTCCGCCTCGGTAACCGAAACCGACGAACAGATTGCCCACACTCGCAATCGCCTGGTGCTTGAACAGGCAAGGGCGGTCGGCCTTCTGGGCGCGGCGAAGAACACGCGTCTGTCCGGTCGCGTGCCTTCTGAATTGATCGAGGCAGCCAAGAGGCGCGCTCACGTAACCTCCGACACCGAACTGCTGGAACTCGCTTTGTCGCGGCTGGCCCTGGAAGACGATTTCGGGACGCGCCTCCTCGGTCGCAAGTGCAGCATCCCGGCGGATCTCGATCTTGGCATTTGATCTGCGGAACGCGCTACGCTCGCTCAAGCCGCAAAAGCACTCGACGCAACTGGAACGACGACCCGATGCCGAACTTGCATGGGCCGGAGACGAGGCGCCGATTGGCAGCAGCCTGCTACTCGACACCAACGTCTATCTCGATGTGCTGCAGGGCCGTACGCCGCAAGCGGTCGACGATCTCCTCACCTATCGCCTCTGCCACCATTCGGCCGTTTGCCTCGCCGAACTGACGCATGTGTTCGGTCGCCTGGACCCGGCCCACCCGACGACGAAATCGGTGCTGAAAGCGGTCGAGGAGACGATCGAGGACATTCCCGCCCATCGACTCCATAGTCCCGACGCGAGCGTTTGGGGTCAGGCCGGAATCGTGGCCGGGCTGCTGTTTCGCCTGAGCGGTTTGCCGAAAGGGGAGGGGCATGAGCGTCGGTTCCTGAATGACGCTCTGATCTTCCACCAGGCCGGTCTTCTCGGCGCCGCCGTGCTGACGGGAAACGTCCGGGATTTCGATATTCTCAGCCAGCTTGTTCCGACGGGCCGCGTGATCTTCTACCGGGCAGCGACGCGCTAAGGCCCCGGCAACCGGCAAGGGGCGCGGGCTCGAAGGCGAAACGGCCGAACCGGATCTTCAGGCTCGGATCCGGACGTTGCGGAAACGCCTAAAACAGGCTACGATCTCAGCAGTCGATCGGAATGCTGGCGTGATCTGCGCCACAAGAGTTGCGCCACGATGCACAAGCGGTGCAATACACTGATCGACGACAAGAATCTCAAAAATCCGCTCGAAAAGCGTTCCGGCGAAGGGGATTTCGTATCCTTCTAAAAACGACCGATAATGCAATCTTATCGGTCGTTATGGAGAGGCGACAGGCGGTGCGGATAAGGGCGAAAAACCTCGCATGAACCGCACATCGCGTGTAGGGTGATTTGCATGAATCGTCAGGCAATACCCGCATCAACGCTCGTCATCCCGGTGCCGGCGGTTCCCGCCTGGGCCGTGCCGCGCCGGCCGGACGCTGATGCCGTCGAGGCGGCCTTTCTTGCCGGCAGCGCCCTGAATTGCCTCGACAATCTCGTCCGGTATGATTGCCCGCGGTGGACAGCACACCGCTTAGGGTTTTCGGACTCGAGCTAGAGCGTCGGGCGTTTAATGCGCAACGTATCCTGCGGCTTTGAGGTAGTTCCAGCATTCGTTGGGCGTGAACAGGTCGCAGATGTTGCCGACGGCGCGCCAGAGATCATCGAGAGTGCGGGCGGCGGCCTTGCGCAGAAGGGCCTTCCGCGCTTCACGCGGGTTCGCTTCTCGCCTTCGGCGGGAATCGAACAGGGAACAAGATGAAGATTTCAGGGTAACGACCGGCCACGGCGCAGGCCGACAGATCGAGCAAATTGCTTTCCGGGGAAAGCAGGCGGCGGCATCGTGCATTGACCGGCAGGCCCGCAGCAGGCCGATATTCCGCTGTGGTCGAGCCTTTCAGCCCCGTCAAATTGCGGTTTTCAGGCCCTTCACGGTCAAGGTGCGACACAATCGGCGACGAGCTGGACGAGAGCGAAAGGGCCGCACCATGAAAATCACGGTTGAAGTGTCGCGCGCCGCTCTTGAATTTGCTAAGATGAACACATGGAGATTTTGAAACCTCGCCTTGGAATACTGCCGCCACCACAGCTTAGGCTTTGGGGTGAGCTGATAGATATTCCAGATGAATTTACGATGTACGGCGGGACGGCAATTGCGCTTTACATCGGACACAGGGAAAGCGTGGATTTCGATTTCTTCGGCAGCGCGCATTTCGACCCCGATTCACTGGCCGGAAAGATTCCGTTTCTGGCCGAGGCCGAAACAATACAGCGGGCGGCAAACACCCTGACCGTGCTGATCGAGCGCGGCGGGCCGGTTCAGGTGTCGTTTTTCGGCGTCCCGGAAATAGGCCGCGTGGCACCGCCCGCGCAAGCCGCCGACAACGGCCTGAAGGTGGCCTCGCTGCTAGACCTCGCCGGCATGAAGGCGTCTGTCGTGCAGAAGCGCGCGGAAGCCAAGGACTATATCGACCTGCACGCCCTGATCGGCCACGGCATCGACTTGCCAACAGCCCTTGCGGCCGGCGCGGTTATCTACGGCCGGCAATTTAACCCTCAGATTACGCTCAAGGCGCTGACCTTCTACGATGACGGCGATCTGGCCGCGCTGCCCAAAGGTATGAAAGCCGAT
>Ga0265293_10006650_pt1 | contig 18321 bp, 11 predicted proteins | sample Munlanlewell138R_FD_192505 | JGI IMG/M metagenome (GOLD analysis project Ga0265293, IMG submission 192505) | Leachate microbial communities from a municipal landfill in Southern Ontario, Canada - Leachate well 138R | ecosystem: Engineered > Solid waste > Landfill > Unclassified | place: Canada...
CTAAGGGCTGAACAGTCCGATGCCGACGAAAAATTTGTCATAGAACAAGCCGAAGGTCTTGGTATTGAGGTTATAACAAAAAAAATAAACGTTACTGCAATTGCGCACAGCAGCAAGCTTTCAATCGAAACCGCCGCTCGACAATTGCGTATCGAATCGCTCATCGACATTGCTCATCAAGCTGGTTGCGGATTAATCGCTGCGGGTCATCAGAAAAATGATAATGCCGAAACGATCATTCATCGTATTTTGCGAGGGACCGGCTTGCGGGGGCTTGGCGGAATCTGGCCTCAAAGAAAATTGCAGAATTTCGTATTTGTTCGTCCTATGCTCGATGTTACCAGAAAACAAATTCTCGAATATCTCGACAGCCGGAAATTGAAATGGCGGCTCGATGCTACGAATGAACAGTGCCTCTATAAGCGCAATTTCATTAGACATAAAATAATACCGCAGATTGAAAAAAAAAGCGGCGGTTCTATAACCGAACAATTATCGGCTCTTTGTATTGCATCCCGAAAGTTTCATTTGAAAATTGCCCGCCAAGCCGATTCGATTTGGCCTGAACTGGCAAAAATAACTTCCAATACGGTATCGTTGAGTATAGATAGGTTTCTTTCACAGCCTGAACCGGTTGAGCTTGAGCTTATACGCCGATGTTTGAATGAATGGAAAATCGGCGAGCGTGACTTCACCGAACAGCATTATAAAAATCTGATTACACTTGCCCGAACGAACAAGAGCAATAAAATCATCGAACTGCCCGGCGGCATAAAAGCGTATCGGCAGTACAACGAGCTTATTCTGACAACACAAATTATAGTAACAAAAATAATTAATCCGCCTGCCATGCCCGTTGAGCTGAACATAACCGGCGAAACTTTATTCGAGGATTATATTGCACGAGCTTCGGTATTTAAGTTTAACCAATCAGCTTTTAAAAAATTCAAATCTGAAAAAGATAGCTATATTGAATGGTTCGACCTCGATAAAATATCCTTGCCGATAATCATCCGAACCCGCAGCCAAGGAGACAGGTTTATACCGCTCGGTCAAAACGCTCCGAAAAAAATCGGACAATTTCTTACCGATGCCAAAATTCCTGCTGATGTTAGGAAACAGACGGTTATAATTGCCGATGATTCTCGGATAATCTGGGTATGTCCGATTAGAACTTCACAGGCGGCAAAAATTACTTCTCGGACAAAAAAAATTCTGCAATTGAATGTTGCAAAAAAACAATAATCGGTTTTATTATGGTTTTATGCCGATGCAAAAATTATCTACAGCTTTAATTGGGCTTGATGATAAAGCCCTCAAACTGCTCGAAACAGCCGCGAGTCTCGATACTTTTGAGATTCGTGCTGTTGCTGATTTGAACACCCAAAAATCACAGAAAATCGCTTCGCAATTCGGCTGTGTAAGCTACGATGATTATCGTCAGCTCATTATTCAGAATAATTTCGAATGTCTGTTTGTCAGCGAGGCTATCCATAACTGTCATCAGCATCTAAACTTAGCTATCCAGAAGAAAATCAATATTCTCAAATTCGCTCCGCCGGCTCGCAATTTTGCCGAAGCTTCGGTTCTTGCCAAAGCTGCCGCCGAGAACAATATAATTTTTTCCGTTGCTGCTCCGTGGCGTTTTTGTCCGGACTACCTGAAGCTTTTCGGTGCTATCCAAAAGAAAACGCCGAAACCTCTTTTGGTTACCGCTTCATGCAATTACTCCCATTGCAATCTGCCTGTATGGTGCAACGACCCTGTTTTAGCGGGCGGGGGGGTGCTGCTTATGGATTGCTACGGCCTTGTAGACCAGCTCGTCAAAATGTTCGGTTTGCCCGAGCAGGTATATTCAATCAATACTAACTCCGCAGCTGACCGCCAGCAAAAGCTCGCACTCACTGAGGATATTGCTGCTGTAACTATGCGGTTTGCTGATAATTTCTGTGTTAATCTTACCGCATCGAGAGCATTTGGGGGTGATAATTCCGCTCAAACACTCGGCCTATATTACAAAGACAAAATTGTGCAAAAAAAGAAATTCTCTCTTGAGGCTGATTCGTATATGGCCGATGTTCTCGCAGGTTTTGCCAATTCCTGCTTTGACCGGCAGAACAATAAACCTTTCTCGACTTTGCAAGAGCATCTTCAAAACATAGCTGTTATCGAAGCAGCCTATCTTTCCACTCGAACAATGATGCCCGAACAGCCTTGCAGAATATTCGAACTGACCCGATAAGCAAAAAAACATAAACAGGGCATCTTGTCCAGCTTCAGTAAACCCAAAATCATCAGTTTAACCATTTTTGGCGATTCCTTGACATCCAGACCCGCCAAACCTATGATATTCGGTTTATACAAATTAAGGATTTAACAGCAATGTCCAAGGATAACGCAAATTACAGTAATACGCTTAACCTGCCTAATACCTCGTTCGGCATGAAGGCCAACCTAACCCAGCGCGAGCCTCAGCAGCGAAAAGCTTGGGCTTCTCAGAACATCTACCGGAAGATTCAGGACACCCGAAAAGATGCACCCCTATATACCCTTCACGACGGCCCGCCGTATGCCAATGGCGATATCCACATGGGCCACGTAATTAACAAAGTCCTCAAAGACTTCGTTATAAAATATAAAACGATGACAGGTTTCCGTGCGCCGTATATCCCCGGCTGGGATTGCCACGGCCTGCCTATCGAAGCCAAAGTCGTAACAGAGCTTGGCGAAAAAGCCAAAACCATGAGCAAACCCGAAATCCGTAAGCTCTGTATGAAATACGCTTCGAAATATGTTAAGCTTCAAAGCAAGCAGTTTCAGGACCTTTCCGTTTTCGGAGATTTTGAAAACCCGTACCTGACATTCAAGCCCCAATACGAAGCCGGCATTTTAGAGGTTTTTGCCGAAATGGTCGGCAACGGACTTGTCTATAAACAACTAAAACCGATTCACTGGTCCGTCGGCTGCGAAACTGCTCTTGCCGAAGCCGAACTCGAATATAAAGATATTGCCTCACCGAGCATCTTCGTCAATTTCCCTGTTGCCGAAGAAAGTCTAACCAAATTAATCGATTTGGGACTCATTACTCAGCCGTCCGGCGACACTAAAGTCTGTTTTATGATTTGGACTACGACCCCGTGGACATTAGCCGCTAATTTAGCTGTCGCTGTTAATCCCAATCTCGAATACCGCGCTATAACATATAAATGCAATGACACAATGGTAGTTTCGATAATATGTACCGAGCGAATTCAGGCGGTAATCACAGCCGCAAAACTTGATGAAGGACAGTATCAGCTTAGCGAAAAATCTGTAAAAGGAAGCGACCTCGAAGCTCTGCGATACGAGCATCCTTTCGTAAAGCACAGCCCGAACGACAAAAATATTCATACGGTCATCTGTGCCGATTATGTTACCACCGAAGACGGAACCGGCCTTGTCCATATCGCCCCGGGGCATGGTCTTGAGGACTATATCTCCGGCCAAAAATATGGACTGCCTGTTTATTCGCCTGTCAAAAATGATGGCTGCTACGATGATACCGTACCCCAATGGCTGCGAGGGAAAAATGTTCTAAAAGTTGACGGCGAAGTTATCGAACATCTTAGCAAAAATAATTACCTTGTTGCCGAACAGAAGATTACCCACAGCTATCCGCATTGCTGGCGGAGTAAAATGCCCGTAATTTTCCGCGCGACCGAACAGTGGTTCATAAGCGTCGATAAAGTAATTTCAGCGTTCGGAAAAAGCCTGCGAGATTTATCGCTCGAAAGTGTCCGGCGGGTCAAATGGATTCCCGCATGGGGTCAAAAAAGAATCGAAGGCATGCTTGAATCCCGTCCTGACTGGTGCATCAGCCGCCAAAGAAGCTGGGGACTGCCCATTCCGGTTTTTGTAAACTCGCAGAACAAAGCGCTTTTAACAAAAGAATCTGTCCTTGCAGTTTCCCGACATATAGCCAAAAAAGGTTCAGATAGCTGGTTTACTGATTCGCCCCGTGAAATTCTCGGCGAGGATTTTAAATTACCCGAAGGTTTTTCTTGGGACGATTTGCAAAAAGAAGAAAATATTTTCGATGTCTGGTTCGAGTCCGGCTGCAGCTGGTACAGCGTTGCCAAAAACGCCGGATGGCCCGTGCCGGTCGATTTATACCTCGAAGGTTCGGACCAGCACCGAGGCTGGTTCCAGTTGTCATTGCTGCCTGCTCTGGGTTCTTTCGGCAAAGAACCCTTCAAAGCCGTTCTGACTCACGGCTTTACCGTCGACGAAAAAGGAATGAAGCAGTCAAAATCGCTCGGCAACTACGTCAGCGCTCAGGAAGAAGTGACCAAATACGGCGCCGATATTCTTAGGCTTTGGGTATCGAGCGTCAACTATCAGGAAGATATCCGCTGCAATGACGAGCTTATCGGCAGGACACAGGATGCCTATCGAAAAATCCGAAACACAATAAAATATCTGCTCGGCAATCTTTACGACTTCGAACCGCAGAAAAATTCCGTCGCTTACAACGATATGTCCCAAATTGACAAGTGGGCGATGCAGCAGCTTCAAATTCTGATTACCGAAGTCCGCGAAAATTACGAAAGCTTCATATTCCACCGCGTCTTCGCTCTGCTGTACAATTTCTGCACAGTCCAGATGAGCAGCATATATATGGATGTCCTCAAAGACAGGTTATATTGCGATGCCGCCGACAGCCGCGCCCGACGCAGCAGCCAGACCGCGATGTATCATATTCTCGATTCATTGATTCGCATGCTCGCCCCGATTCTGGCTTTTACCGCCGAAGAAGCATGGGCCGCAATGCAGCATAAATCGCAAAACATCGACACCGTACATCTGGCCGCGATGCCGCAGGTCGATAAATCAATAGACACATCTGCCGAAGAGTCGAAATGGACAAAAATAATGACTTTGCGGGACGATGTTCTGGTGGTTCTCGAGGGCTTAAGAAAAGACAAAACAATCGCAAGCAATCAGCAGGCTTCGGTAACAATCGCCGCCAGCGATAACGAATTAATTCAGCTTCTCGAACAATTCGGCATCGAGCAGTTCGCCTCTTTGTGTATTGTCAGCGAAATTAAAATCGAAAGAACCCAAGATAATACGAAAATCACCGCAGGCAAAAGCTCTCATCAGAAATGCCAAAGATGCTGGAATTTCTGGCCGACTGTCGGCAAAAATCCCGAACATCCCGACCTCTGCGAACGCTGTATAAAAGTAGTTATCGGCTGATTTCCGGAATCACGCCGTTTGTTATTCTGAGCGCAGCGAAGAATCTCTGTTTTTTAACTGCGTACAAATTTTTTTCCAAACCTCATCCACGGTGGTATTTTTAATATTATGTTTTGAGTCAGTACTGTCTGCCTTGAAACCTCTGTTCATCGGTTCGACTGCCGCGACACATTCAGCTCTGCCGTAAGGCATCACCCGGGCTGGGTTGCTTCTTCCGAATATAATTACTATCGGAATATTCAATGCCGCAGCGATATGCCCCGGTCCTGTATCATTGCTTATAACGAGCTTCGCACCTCTTAGCACTTCAACCAAAACAGGTATATCTGTCTTACCCGCCAGATTAGTTACTTCTGTTTTTGACTTACTTTTTATCTGCTCGGCGAGAGCAGATTCACCGGCTGTTCCGACCGCCGCGATTGAAAATCCGTATCTTTCTGAAATCTTATCCGCAATCGCGGCAAAATTCTCAATCGGCCAGCATTTATCCGAATGTGCCGAACTCGGAATAATAACCGCGTAGTTTTTTCCGCTGATTCCCTCGCCGAATAACAATTCTTTTGCTTTTCTTGTCGCATCGCTGTTCTGCGGAAATACGAATTCGACATTTCCTATATTTACTCCCGCCGCCGCGGCAATTTTCAGATAATAATCCGCAAGGTGAATGCAGCTTTGCTCCTGTTTGACCTTGGTGCTGTAAAAAATATGCCCGAACTCTCTTGCCTCAGACATACCGATTCTTATTTTGCACCCGCTTAACCAGCCCAGAACCGCTGTCCTGAATAAACCCTGCAAATCTAAAACCATATCGAACTTATAACTTCGCAGTTTTTTTATAAGAGACCAAAGAGACTTAAGTGCTTCTGGATTTTTCCATGCTTTACCCAAAAATTTTCTGTCAAAAAGAATTATTTCTGAAATATAAGGATGATTTTCTATAAGAGCAGCGAAATCCTTTCTGACAAGCCAGCATATTCGAGCATCTGGAAAATTTTTATGCAACGCCGATAACACCGGCAGCGCCTGAACTATATCACCTAGTGCGCTCGGTTTTATTATTAATATATTTTGCGGTTCTTTTGTCATCGGCTCAGAATTTTACGAGAAAAAACTTGTTTGAGCAATTGATTTTCGATTCCTATATTTTCAGCTAACCTGTCCGTCAGGGCTGGTTTGCGAATTTCTTATTTGTTCGTTAAAATTATTAAGCTTCGATTGTATCTCACTGACAGTCCATTCGATATAATGCGGTTTATGTACCGGCTGACGATGTCCCTCGCTCATCAGACCGCTGCGGACAGTCTTGATAAATTCGTTTATCGTTTCCGAATTGATTTCCGTTGGCGACAGTCCCCATTTTTTGAGCGTTTCGTACTGCCTGCGAAGGACGGGGCTATTGCGAAGCTGTTTTACAGTCAAATAATCACCCGGATTATATGCCATCTGAAGACCTTTAAGACACATAATCAGCGGCTCATAGTTGGTTTTTTCTTCGAGCCTGATAAATTTATACTGCTGAACATAAGCTGTGGCGTGCTGAGGTGCTTTCTCCATTAAATCTACATCACCCATATACCAGTTTCGTTTGCTGCATCGAGAAAAAACAAACTCTTCACCGTGTTCTGAAGGTATAATTTCTAATTGACCTATGCGTGAAAGCCAAAGTTTGCCGCTTTGTGATTTTGAAAGTCCGCCCCCCAAAGCCAGCAGACACTTAACATATCCAAGCGGCAGTGTTTTTTGACGGCGCATTTGATTACGCCGGAGCTGATAAGAAAGATGAAGGCTGTGAGGTTTGACGTCATAAAACAGAATAATTTCATGGATAAGATTGTTTAATACCCACGGGTCTGCCGTTGCCGCTCGGGATAATTCGCCTGCTAAACTCAGCCGGCCCGGCGCCAATTCAAGATAACCGCGCTTGCGAGCTATATCAGCCGAACCGCTATGGTCATCGATATAACCCCCGAGCTTCCACATCAGAATATTAAGTCTGAAATCGTGAAAATACTTAAAACCGTCATAAGGTGTATCGACAACTTTATAGCGGCTTCTAAAAGGCTCTACCGCCGCGAAACCGACATTGCTCAGCTCTATTTCTGCTCCTAAAGGAGTCAGCCCAGGCTGCAGATTAGTTCGGATACGCTCTAAATGAGAGTGTGCCACTCTGCGGTCGAATAAACTTCTCGCAGCCCGAACCGCGAACTTTACATAATCGATTAAATCGTGTTTTTCATAAGGCATTGTTCGCCGGCGTTCGTCGATAAGCATTTTTACCACAGGTTCACTCGAATTTATCATTCGAAAAGCTATTAAAAGACTTATCGAGTGGTTATAGTATCGCTCCGAACGGTTCATATGGTTCAGCTCGAAACGAAATTGTGAGTATACGCGTGTTTCGAGCTGATTAAGAAGCACCTGTTTAATCACAAGGTCTAAATAGTTATCTATATAAAGCTGAGCCTCAGGGTCGCTATAAAGATGTTTTATGCTCGGACGAGGACGCTCCAACTCGTGTTCGAGAAAATAATCACTTACTGCATCGTGATGATAATGAGCCAGAATAAGGTCACGCTCGGTAGTTGCCAAAAGCTCGCGTTCAGCCTGTCTTTCAAGCTCCGCATCGAGTGTGGTATCTCCAGGACGAGTATGTTTTTTTAGAAATTTACCGATTCTTTTACGAAGCCAAAGCTCGTGTATCAAATTAACATGAAATCGGTCGCCGAAATGCTTCTGCATTGATTCTTGACTGACTAAATAGGCTTCCGCAGCGACCGAGCCGTTTGCCGTATTGACCGTAATAGTTTGCCTCTGATAACGCTTGCCCTCGTAGCGGTCGATTTCATCCATTGCTTTTTTAGGGACGTTGTGAATAACAAAACCTTCGATGCGGCTGGTGTTGTCGGCTACGGCATAATAATAAACATTATCAGGGCTTACCCGGCGATGACCCGGCAGAAGAGCCAGTTCAGCCAGAAGTGTTCTGCGGCTGACACGAGATGGATTTAAGGTAAACGTATACCCGCTGACGGACTGAAAGATGATTCTGTCGCGAAGCGAGCCGTATATGAATAAATTACATTTGGAAAAAGGCATATTAAATTATAAATCGGCTATTTACCGCTCAAAGCTATATATCGATAGCTGTATAATCAATCATCATTTCTAATTTGGCCGTAAAGCTTAAAGAGTTCTTTGAATGCCCGTAAAATTACGCTTAGCTTTGCTCCGGTCTGAACACCTGCCGTCCGGGGATAGTGCTTTACAGGTTTCTGAATTATTTTATAACCTTTCTTGGTAGCCCGAGCCAATATTTCAGTATCAATCAGAGCGCCCGTGCTTGTCATTTGGATATGCTCGAATATCTCCCGCTTATAAAGTTTAAAAGCGCAGTCAATATCCCTAAGCCTCATTCCGAATAAAACGCAAACTAATTTGGTCCAGCACCATGCGTTTAATTTGCGTATTAAGTTATCCTGCCGGTTGATGCGATAGCAGCTCACGATATCATATTCATTCATTAACGGCAGAAGTTCCGGCATCTGACCCATATCAAATTGACCGTCACCATCGGTGTAAAATACCAGTTTTTTGCTTGCCTTTCTAAAGCCCGACTGAAGCGCCGCTCCGTATCCGAGATTTTGGGGATGATGAACAACTTTAACCGCCGGATTTTTAGCGGCTATTTCGTCCGCGATTTTGCCTGTCCGGTCGCTGCTGCCGTCGTTGACTATTATGACCTCGAATTCACAATCAAGCTCTGAAAGAACATTCAGAGCTGACGATACGACCCGCTCGACATTTTCCTGCTCGTTATAGCAGGGCATAAAAACGCTTATAGAAATGTCTTTATAAGAGCTTTTGCGGTTTGCCCTGCGTTCTATTATGTTTTCTGTCATTGTTTGCTACCATACCTTATAACGCTGACTATTACGAGCCTCTTCAGAAAGGAAACGAAGTTTTTCTGAGTAATATTGAATAGCCCTTGTATTTTTATTTGATTCCGCAAGCCGTCCTAAAAAATTGCCTGCACTGGCGACAGCTCCCAGTTTATGTACGTACCCGTGCTCTTTTCGGTACTTCTCGATATTATTAAAGTAATCTTCAAAATATGCGTTACAAAATCTGATTATGGATTCTATCATTTCTCTGTCATTGAAATGGCTGAATGATACGATAAGATTCATAACTTTCTGAGAAGGCCTAATCTCAATCGCTTTAAAAGCATACTCAAGACCTTCTTTTGCAGATTCAGCGTCTTGAGATTTAAACAATATGTTTTCCGCAAGGGTAAAATACTTAGAAAATTCATTGGGAAATATAGTACTTCCGTCAAATAGTCCTTGGTAAAGTTGCTGCCCCTTTTCTGTTGTTACATCGACATATAATTTCTGGTCCATGTCTACATATGTGCAAATCCAGTCAGGAGTACTTTCGATGGTTCTGAGAAATGTGTCTGTTTTATCATTCGCAGGCATCAATATAACCCATACATCTAATTGCTTTAATCTTTGGCTTATAGCGTTGCCTATCTGTCGATAATCATCAGCAGTAAGGCTGCGTTCTCTTATATGAGCGGCGGTTATAATTTGGCTTCCTTCTCGTGTTCCTGCCATTATCTCGGACCAAAGGTAAAATGCCGACGGGTCATAAGCTGCCTGAGCGCGGCCGTCCATAAACAATTGAAGGGGGGTTCGGCCTGTTACAGGGTCAGGCTCCTGCCCATAAGCAATAAAACCGCCCTCTGTCCAGTAATTGAACATCTTGCCGGACAGTTCATTATCTTTGATAAACTTAGTCGCAAAAAACGGCTTGCTCGCTGACGCCGTCATTCTCATAAAAGTTGATGTTAGAAAACTCTCCAGAGGCCACGAGTCAAGATAAACCACCTTGAATTTCCATCCCCAATAACCTCCGAATCCCGTTACTAAAACTACACCCGCGCACAATAAAAATTTCTGAATGTTCCGGTTCACAGGCGATACTGCGAGAATGCCTCTTGTGTGAAAATTTCTCGATGCGCTGAAAACTCGCGCCATTTGCTCTATCAATAATGCCAATAAGGGACAAGCAGCGTATCCGGCTATCGGTATAAATCGTCGGCTGCGGTATGCCAAATATATACTCAATGCTGCTATAACAATATAAACAAAATCGATGCGGGGCGTTTCATAGTTTTGCCATTTAGAAGCATCATTTTGTAATTGATTTTCGTGTGACTGATTTTCAGCCTTTCGTTCATTTTGAAGGCTCATAAACATCAGCCAAATGCCTGCAAAAATCAGATTCGCAATATAAAGACCCGTAAATAAATGTGTGTAAACATTCGACAGAAAACCAAGATTTACTTCGTAAATAGGACGCCAGATTCGTCTTATAGTAAAGAATTGCCTTATATACGAAATAAACCCGTCGGTAACAGGAGCGAAATTGAACGGATTCACTATCGTTACCATTAAAACTATTGCAGCTATCGATGCCGCCGCGGCGAATAGAATATCGAAACAGCTGAATCGCTTTTTCGGATTTATGAATGATACCGCCATCGATATTCCGGCATAGCATGGCAGAATCAAAAACGGATATATATATCTTCCCGAATAACCTGCTTTTTCATCGGATAAAATTACGATAAATAATGTCAATGGCACTAAAGCCCATATGAAATGAATCTTGTTAGTTACGCTGATAAGGATTATTCCTATAAATGCGACGCAGATGAAAAAGCTTGCCGGGTCCGCGTGACAGAACGATAAACTTATAAAAATAAGCCAGAATAACAATATCGCCGATGCCCAGCCAAGTATATTGCTCAAGACGACAAAGAATTTCTTCTGAAATTCCATCTCGTTTTGAGGAGCTTTTAAACTCCAAGGCTTAAGAAATCGGCTTATCAGCCAAAGAACCAAGACGCCTATGAACATCAAAAATAAAACTAAATATGGAAATCCCGTCCCCACCGGATTATCCCACGCGAAACCCGGATGCCACTCATGAACCGTCCGCCACATCTCCGCATGCTCGCTGATGCTTATTTCGAAAGTGTGAGTGAAATTTGTCAAATGAAACGGGTTAAAAATAATACACGCCGTCAGAGTAGCCGCACTCGCCGCTATGGAATGTATCAGGCCTCTTTTCCCTATTGAAATACACCGCTTTGGGAAAAAACACGAGATAAAATTAATAACTATAAAAGGCACCAGCATTATAAATACATAAATATATCCGCCGTGAAGATTGCACCAGAAAACCGTTACAGGCACCAAAAGCCAGATATATAGAACATTGCGGTATGTTGCCAAAACTATCACTAATAAAAACACCGCCGTCAGAAGATTAGAATACCCCGCGGGCCTTATATCCAAAAAAGACCTCCCGATAAACATCGCCCCGCACGCGAATACCGCGCTGAGTATTACATTCGCCCCCAAAATTCTACCTGTATAGTAAACGCATATCACCGTCAAAACATAAAGAATTATCTTCCAGTAAACTAAAGTATTATAGCTGTAAACCCCGTTATCAGGGTCAGCGTCCGCCACCGGCGATAAATGCGTCAGCCAGTAAAATATCACATGCGTCAGCCAATTCTGATTTATCCAACCGGTCGGATGAACTTTAGAAACAAACTGCTTGGTTCCCTCTGACCAGTCCGGATAACGTTCCACTTGACTCAGCAGCAACCCAAGAAGAGTTTTCTTAATCAACCCCGGCGGATTCTTCTGATTTTCCCGAAGAGAATCCCTAAGCTCCTGAGCATATTTTGCCATCGTCTCTTCCGTCGGCCCCGCCTTGTGAGAATTCGCGCTGAACGGCTCAACAGTATCAACCCCATGATTGATAAAATGCCTTCCACATGTGAGGGCCACCCAGGTGTCACCGGCGCCGACCATGTGAGTCGATGCGTGGAATGCGAATATCATCATCGCTATCCAGCATAAAACCGTTATCCATTTCCACAGGTCGGTTTTTGAATTTGAATCTTCTAAGTACCGTGAAAAATTCGCATCTTCCGATTCTAAGGTGCTGTTTAGGTTTTCAGCCATTGTTCTATCCGGTCCAAACCTTCTTGAATTTGTTCTATGCTTATCGCGAAACTCAAACGGATATTTTTATCGCAGCCGAAGGGTTCGCCCGGAACGACGGCGACCTTGGCTTGCTCGAGCATTGCTTGAGCGAAATCTATCGAACCGGTGATTTTTATTTGGCCGATTTCTCTTCCGAAATGGGCGGAAACGTCAGGAAAACAATAAAAAGCTCCTGTGGGCAGGGGGCATTTGATGCCTTTTATGGAATTTAACCTCTTGGCCATAAATTCTGCGCGTTTTTCAAAGGCCTGACGCATATTTTCGATTGCATCACTGACTTGCGTCAAAGCGGTTATCGCGGCATCCTGAGCAAAAGTTACAGGGTTCGAAGTCGAATGGTCCTGAAGCCTGCCCATAGCTTTTATAACATCTTTTGGCCCGGCTGTATAACCAAGCCGCCAGCCGGTCATTGCATATGTTTTGCTAAATCCGTTTATTGTCAAAGTCCTTTCGTAAGCGTCGCGGCTAAGCGAAGCAAAACTGACGAATTTGGTATCTCCATAAATCAGATATTCGTAAATTTCATCGGACAGTACCATAACATCGGTGCCTTCGAGAACTTTGGCAAGGGCGGCAAGCTCATCAGGTGTATATGTGAAACCGCCGGGATTGTTCGGCGAGTTCAGAACGAGCATCTTGGTTTTTGGGTTAATGGCTTTTTGCAGTTGTTCGGGAGTAATCTTATAGCTGTTTTTTCGGCTGGTTTTGACGACCTTAACTTTGGAGTCGGCCAATTTTACGGCTTCGGGATAGGTTATCCAGTAGGGCGTAGGAAGAATCACTACGTCATTTTTATCAAGAACAGCCTGCATAGCGCAATAAACCGAGTGCTTGGCCCCGATATTAACGATAATCTGTTCAGGGGCATATTCGAGGTTATTATCTTTTTTGAGTTTTTCTGCGATTGCTTTTTTCAGTTCATTGGTGCCCGACGAAGGGGTGTATTTGGTTCTTCCGGCATTGAGAGCATTAATCGCTGCTTGCTTGATAAAATCGGGAGTGTCGAAATCCGGCTCGCCTGCTCCGAATCCGATTACATTGATTCCCATAGCTTTGAGTTCCTTCGCTCTGGAAGTTACCGCCAGTGTGGCTGAGGGCGGGACACTTGCTGCTCGTTTGCTGATTTTCATTAATTTGGTTCCTCTCAAAATTTCGTAAGTAGCCCTGATTCTCGAACTTGCGAGTTAGATTACAACAGCGTATTAAACACGAAAACGGTTTTAGGGTCAAGAGATAAGGATGCTGGGCTTGTCCGCCGTGGGCGGATAAAGCTTTAAAACTTCACCGCACTAACATCGACGCAATTATTGCCTTCAGCCGCGATGAAGAAACAATCAGCAGTTCGCCAGAGGCGAACATAAAAACAGTATCTGAACTGAAGGCAAAATTGCCTCTTTAGTGCGGGCATATTTTATAGGTTTGCCTGTGGTTTGGTCGAGATATGTCTTTATGGCAGTGCTTATTTTATCCATAATTTTATTCTTCTTGCCGAACGTTATATTCCGCCGCAGCCGCAGGGAGCTCGGCTTCTTCCATCGCGGGATGTGCGTATTGCTGGCTTGGGTAATGTTCATCAGCCCTGAAATGTTCAATCAATTATCCGATGCGGCTGTCGATTATGAGCAGCTCGGCACAAGCTCGTGGGGACAGGTTGACAGGACTATTACCTATACCTATGACGATAACGGTTCTTTGAAAGAAAAACGTTTATCGCCGACAGGTATTAGTTTCCCCATTGAGGTAGTCTATTATACTTATGACGCTGCGAATCGGCTGATAAAGATTGAAGTAATCCCAAGCCGCTATATAAAGAATTATGTAGAATATACTTATAACGATGATGGAATTCGGGTTAGTGCGTACAGCTATACAACGAATGTTAACGGACCTGCGGAAAATGAAAAGACGGTTATATACTTAACCGATTCCTATAATCATACCGGCTATTCGCAGGCTTTGGAGGAGCTGACATTTAACAAAGCTGCTCCTGATTTGCAGGCTGACACTCCCGATTCGGTTCGTACATATCTGCTCGGCGATGATTGTATTGCTCAGCGAACTGACGGCGATATGCAGTATCTATTATATGACGGTCACGGTTCGACCCGCCAGCTTGCTTACTATACCGGAACTGATATTGCAATCGCTGATAACTACAGCTACGACGGCTATGGAGTCTTCTTACAGGATGATTATTATTTAACGCCAATCGCGGTAAGAACGCTTCCGCAGCAGACGAGCCTTTTATATGCGGGCGAGCATTTCGACTTTAATGCTCAGCAGTATTATAACCGGGCCAGATGGTATAATCCGCTAAGCGGCTTATTCAACCAAGTTGACCCTTATGCGGGCAATCTCCACGACCCGCAAAGCCTGCACAAATACCTCTATTGCCATGCAAATCCGATTAACAATATTGATCCAACAGGCAAATTTATTGGCAGCATAGCTGATGCTATGGGTACCATGCTCATAAGAGCAACCCTATCTGTTATGGAAAATGGCCCTAAATTGTTTGCATATACTTGGGCAGCATTCAAGATAACTGGCGCAATGTGGCTAGCAACAATGTCTTTATTGATATTACAGGAGTTGGGAGTACTGCCGCATGATGAACTTGTAGCAGAAGTAGGTGCAATTTTAGGATTAGTTTTAATAGCAGAGCTATTTGTTTTATCGCTGATTCCAACTGGTTTTACATCTCCTCCTAACCATCCGAGAGGTATGAATGACCCAAGAGTTAAGCAAGCTGTTAATATTGGTATTAGAGCTCATTACGATAAGACAACTGACCCGACGCGATATACTCATGAAGGATGTCCGACGCAGTTAAAGCGGATTTACAATCAAAATACAGAGTTCTGGTTTGCAAAGCGGGGACAAGCTGGGCCAGATGTTAAATGGATCGGTGGTCCACATCCTTCTACATATCCAAGCTCAAAATGGCCAAGCGGGATTAATCAAGCGGACTTCAAGCCGAATACGCCAACAGGGAACGCATTTAAATTACCACCGAACACTCTTCGGATACCGTATGATCCGCAAACTGGCCAGATTAAACATTAAAGTTCAGAAAGGTTCATATGGTCACTAACTTGGAAATGTGGGATAAATTTATGAACAACCTAAGCAGTGAATGTCTTGATTTATTTTTAGACGAATATAAAAAAAGTGGCGAATTAGGCGACCTGCGAAATCACAATCTAGTGCTAATGGATATTGGTGAATGGCAGAAAGCAAAAAGCAACTGTATCAAAATAATTGATAAAGAAGAACATAGTGGTGATAGTGACTTTATAGACTTAGGTCTAACAAAATGGTTTATGGGGGATTATAAAAATGCAATAGAATTTTGGAAACGATCCTTAGAAACGGAATATACAGTAGATCCAGTTGGGCCAATCAATGGTCTTTTAGTACTATGGTATGCAGGACAGCAAATAAGCGATGAGAAACTTGTAGATAAATCTTTAAAGAAATTAAAGCAATATTGGAAGGTCCATGATTATAGAGTATTTAATGAATGGCCGGGAACAATAGCGATAGCCGGTTTTTTACTTGATAAAGTACCAACGAATACTTTTTTGCATGAATGGAAGGATATGGGAGGTGGATCTCTTGAACATCAAAGATTATGTAGGGTGAATTTCTGGGTAGGCATGAAATGTTTAGAAGAAGGTAATGAGTCTACTGCCACTGCTTATTTTAGGTCCGCATTCTATAATTCAAAACGAGCTATTCAAAAATACGAGTATTTTTTGGCCAAATGGGAGTATTCAAGATTAACTGGAAAAATCCTGTGGCCTGAATATGGCAAATAATAAATAAAATTTGAAATTTGATACAGTTCTTTGAAAATTAAATAATCTCGATGCTGGCTATATAATTACTTACTTAATCGGCGACGATGTAATAGCTCAGACCGTCAACGGTACAACTCAGTATCTTCTCTACGACGGTCACGGTTCGACCCGCCAGCTTGCTTACTATACCGGAACTGATATTGCAATCGCTGATAACTACAGTTATGACGGCTACGGAGTCTTCTTACAGGAGGATTATAATTTAAATTCAATCGCGGTAAGAACGCTTCCGCAGGCTACGAGCCTTTTATATGCTGGCGAGCATTTTGACTTTAATGCTCAGCAGTATTACAACCGGGCAAGATGGTATAATCCGCTAAGCGGCTTCTTCAATCAAGTTGACCCTTATGCGGGCAATCTCCACGACCCGCAGAGCCTGCACAAATATCTCTATTGCCACGCAAATCCGATTAACGGAATCGACCCTACAGGCAAATTTACTATAAAACAGTTAACAATAAGTATAGGGATTGGGAGTGCTCTTGCTGGTATTGCATTTGGCCCACAGCTTTATACGGTGCATAGGAATTGGGGTGTAAATAAAGCTACGTTAAGACCACAAAGAATTGGGATTGCTTATCGGATAATGGGTTATGAAAGCTGGACTTGGGGTCTCAGCGGTGGAGGAATTCCGACAGGCCTTGCTAATCAGTTGCGAACGGCTGGACATTCTGTTACTATTATAGAATCTCCTGATGAAGAACAATTTATAAGTCTTCTTTCGAACAACGACATCGTCTATACTGTAGGGCATGGTCCTGATGCAGTATTAATTGGTGAAACAAATCTTACTGATAAACTGGGGAACCCATTTTCAGCAATTAAATTAGGTGGTATCATAAAGCACCCAAATGATAATCCTGTTAAAGGAGCATTATCTGGACTTGAAGAATATCCTCCTGCAGAATGGATAACTGCAAATGAATTAAGTGGCAGAGTTAACAATCCTAATTTAGAATTTGTTGGCGGGGTTTGTCTTCTGGGAAGAACAAATAGATTCAGTAACTCTATAGGCTCAAAACACTTTATAGGCTCACCATATAAAATAGCTGGTCCACAACTACGACATTTAATGGAGTTCGTCGTTGATAGAGCAAATGGTTTATCGACCGAAAACTCTTTTCAACGTCTATCTCAAAAAGATAACGTATATGTACACAATCCCAAAAACTCAACCTTTTAGAATCAATCAGGAGAACAGCTTGCTATGAAAACAAAATTATTTTGCTTATATCTCTGTTTTAGCTCAATCCTATTTGTGCTGATATTCCCATTTTTATATGTAGGTTTTCCCGGAACAAGCGGCTATAATGTTCTAGTTACTTTCGCATTTCAATCTTATTCACCTCCGACAAAAATTTCTGTTTGGTTTGCAAGCAATATAACGATAAGAATAATTCTTACGTTATTGATGATCATCGCAGTTATTTTTGCAGAGTTTAAGGTAAGCACGCAAGTAAAGACCATTATTCAACAAACAGTTCTCTGGATAGGATTCGGATATTTATGCATAAATTACTTAGGACTAGTTTGTCTTTTTGTATAGATGGGTAATTACCTATCAGTACAGCCGAATTACGGGGCAGAGAATTAGGACGTACAGCGCAAGGACGGATACACAATATTTCTATGACGAACTGGGCAGGCTGCAAGGGACAAGCACTGCATCAGAAGATGTTTATTATCATTACGATGATAACGGCAATCGCAAATGGCAGTGCATAGATATAAACGGCGGATTTAATAACAGCGACCCTGAAAATCCTTCCGGCTATGAGATAAAGACCGATTACAGCTATGACAGCCTGAATCGTCTTACGGATTTGATTCACAAAAAAGCTGATTTAACAAATCTGTCTTCGTACAGCTATTCCCTAAAAGCAGACGGCAGCAGGCAAAGCGTCAATGAATCGCTGCAAGAGGATAGAAATATCACCTACGGCTATGACAATCTAAACCGCTTAACCGAGGAAACCGCGGATACAAACCCAAGCGGCAGCGGCTACGGCACTATTTACGAATATGATTTGGCTGGCAATCGTACAGAAAGACACATCACAGCTAATAGTCAGTTGTTAGATACCGAGTACCAGTATTATACCGGCACTGACAGGCTTGAAAAAGAGATACAT
>Ga0265293_10006653_pt1 | contig 18305 bp, 16 predicted proteins | sample Munlanlewell138R_FD_192505 | JGI IMG/M metagenome (GOLD analysis project Ga0265293, IMG submission 192505) | Leachate microbial communities from a municipal landfill in Southern Ontario, Canada - Leachate well 138R | ecosystem: Engineered > Solid waste > Landfill > Unclassified | place: Canada...
TGTCTAATAATTTTTGATTTTTACTTTCTGGTCTTTTTCTTGCCATAAGAAAACCCTCCATGCTATATGTTTTTTATTTTACCTTAGCTTGGAGGGTATTCATACACAAACTATTTCACAGTCTCACTTAATCCTTCTTGATGTTTTTATGTCTTTGTATCTTTTTTGTGGTTGTTTTTATAAACTCATCTTTTCTAATTATGATGCTTTGAATCCTTTTATATATGGGCAATTTCTCATTAATTTTTGCAACCATATCCTTTATTAGATTTTGAATCTTGTTGTCTTCAAACTCTGCACCGAATTCTTCGTAAATAATGTCATAGGAAGGATGAATTTGAATTCCTATGGTAGTACCTGTTTCTTGGTCATTTTCTATACCATAAACCATACTTTCTTTTACATACTTGTTTTCATTTACAAAAAGTTCAATTTCTTCAGGATAGATGTTTTTACCGGTTTTGGTAACTATTACGTTTTTCTTACGTCCTGTTAGATACAACCAGCCCTTTTTATCTAAGTAGCCTAAGTCACCAGTGTAGAACCAGCCATCTTTTATGACATCATTTGTTTCATCTTCCATTTCATAGTAACCCAGCATTAGGTTAGGTCCCTTGTATACAACCTCTCCTATGCCATCTTCGTCCTTGTCTACTATCTTTAATTGGCCACTGGCAACAACAGGTCCTACAGAGTTAGGTTTTTTTCTTCTGTTACTGTGCTCGGGAGTTCCTGAAACTAGGGGAGAGCATTCTGTTAGGCCATATCCTTGCAAGAAAGAAACACCAAAATCTTCAAACCCTATAACTACCTTAGGATCTACTGCAGCTGCTCCACAGACTATCATTCTTAACTTTCCACCAAAACTATCATGAATGGTTTTAAATAGTTTTCTTTCAACCCTTATACCAAAGGCTTTTAGAAATCTACTTATTTTAATCCCTGTTCTTAGGGTTTTATCCATTTTGCTTTTTTCAGCTTGCTTCCAAATCTTTGTATATATTGATTCAAAGATAAGGGGAACACCTACTAGTATGGAAGCTTGGGCTTCAACAAAGTTCTTAGAGACATGTCGTAATCCTTCACAAAAGGCAGCAGATGCTCCTCTAGATAGGATAAAGAGGATACCTAGGGTGTTTTCAAAAGTATGATGAATAGGAAGTAGAGAAAGGGTCCTATCTTCTGGATAGACTTTAACAACTTTGTCCGTATCTCTTAGATTGGAAACAAGGTTTCTATGGCAAAGCATAATTCCCTTAGCAACACCTGTAGTACCAGAGCTGTAATAGAGCATGTTCATTACTTCTGGATTAACCTTAGCTTCTACATAGTCAAGTTTTCCTTGAGCTATGAGATCTTCTCCCTTAATTATGAGGTTATTCCAAGTCTCTAGGCCATTTTCTCTTTCATCTAGCTCTAACTTTTCAGATAAGTCTGTTCTATCTCCATATACCTTAATGGATACTTTAAGATCAATTGGGTTATCTTTTAATATTTCTTTATATGTATCAGTATAAAAGACAGCCTTACTTTTGGACATCTCTAAAAGATTCCATATTTCATCTTTTCCCAGCTCCTTATCTAAGGGCACAACAATACCTAGACCATTTACAACCGCTAAATAGGTGACAATCCACTCATAGGAGTTTTCACCAATAATGGCTATCTTTTCACCCTTTAAGCCTAAATCAAAAAGGGCAGTGCCCAAGGCATTGACATCATTTGCAAGTTGCTTGTATTTAATTTCTTCATAGGTTCCGCCTTTTTCTTTTTTTACTAAAAAAGCAGGCCTGTCACCATGATTTTTTACGCTTTGTGCAAGCATTTCTTTTAATGTTTCAAATTGTGAAACTGTATTTGCTTTTTGTAAGACCTTTTTGTCTTTCATTTTCTACCTCTATATTCATTAATGCACTAATATTGCCATTTTCTAGTAAAAAACTAGGTCAAATCAAATATTGTAATAGCATTTTAGCACACTATTGTTACATTAAGGTGAACTTTTTAACTATTTTTTATTATCAGGTCATAAATTTCATTAAAGATGATGTAATGACCAAAAAGAGTAGGGTGAATCTTGTCATTTTTAAAGCTCATTTGCTGATATTCAAAGCTTTTCATATAGTTTTGGAAAATATCATGAAGGTTAATGTAATCTAGGTCATAATTTTTAACAAGTTGGCTTAAGGCTTTAACGTATTCATCTGTTTGTTGTCTTATTGGGTCATTTAATGGATCTCCTAAATGAAAGGGGGCTAAGATAATTATTCGTTTAACTTTTCCAATGGAGCTTTCAATAAGGTACTTCATATTCTCCATATATTCTTCTAAAGAGACTGCATTGCTAGGGTCTCCGTTGTAGTGTCTCCATACGTCATTAATACCTATTAAGATTCCTAAAACATCAGGATTTTCATCTAGTACAGCCTCTTGCCATCTTTCTTTTAGATTTCTAGAAGTGTTGCCAGAAATACCCTTGTTTACAAAGGTAATGTCTAAGTCTGGATGGTCTAAATAGAATTTAGATGCCAACAAATGAACATAGGAATTACCTAAAAAGGCAGTACTTTCTTCTCTAGCTCCACAGTCTGTTACTGAATCTCCTATAAATAGTATTTTTTCTTTATTTCTTAAAAGCATAAGAGTTCTCCTTAATATATTTCATATGATTATTGGATTAATTATACGATAAAAAGTAAATTGTGATATCATAAATATGCAAAAGAAAAATAAATAGGGGAAATAGGGAGGTAGCAATGTATAGCCTTGATAGTAAAGTAAAGGAAATTTCCAAATCACCAATAGGAAAGGATATTTTTGACCTTATGTTTTATATTGCAGATATTAATCCTTTAGTCTTTAAAAACCCTTTAGTTGCCAATATGTCACTTAAATCTTTACCCTCATTAACAAAAGGATTTATTTCTGCTGACTTTTTAAAGACCTTCGTAAAGCTATTAAATCAAGAGCCTCATATGCATGAATGTGGTCTTGAAAGTGGAAACAAGAAGTGGTGGAAATCTGCTGTTTTTTATCAGATTTATCCTAGATCTTTTAAGGATTCCAATGGAGATGGTATTGGAGATTTGTTGGGAATAGTTGAAAAATTAGATTATCTAAAGCATCTAGGTATTAATGGTCTTTGGTTATCTCCAGTTTATGATTCTCCCAATGACGATAATGGATATGATATTAGAGATTATGAAAAGATAATGGAAGAGTTTGGAAGCATGGAAGACTTTGACCTTTTATTGGAAGAAGCCCATAAAAGAGATATGAAAATTATTATGGACTTGGTCATAAATCACACGTCGGATGAACATATTTGGTTTCAAGATGCATTGAAGAACAAAGAGTCCAAGTACAAGGACTACTATATTTTCAAAAAGGGAAAAGATGGCTCTTATCCCAATAACTGGACCTCAGCCTTTAAGGGGCCAGCTTGGAACTACTATGAAGAGTTAGATGAGTATGCCCTTCATGTCTTTTCAGCTAAGCAAATGGACTTAAATTGGGAAAATGAAGATATGCGAAAAGATATCTACAAGATGATTAATTTTTGGTTAGATAAGGGAGTGGATGGCTTTAGATTGGATGTCATAAACCTCATATCTAAACCCCAAGACTTTCCTGATGGAGAAGAAGGCTTGGGAGATTTGTTGGGAGCCATTGGCTATGAGCATATTTTTTATGGACCAAGATTAAAAGAGTTTTTAAGTGAAATGAATAAAGAGACCTTTTCAAAGTATGATGCCTTTACCATAGGAGAAGGGGCAGGCATAGGCCTAGAATTGGGTAAGATTATAACTTGTGAGTCATGTGAAAGATTGAGCCAGATTTTTAACTTTGACCTTTTAAACAATCCTGGTAAAAACAAGTTTGATGCCTATAGTTATGATTTGAGAAAACTAAAAGACCAGATCTTAAAATGGCAGGAAAATTTCCAAGGAGGTTGTAGACCTGCTATTGTCTTTGAAAACCATGACAATCCCAGATTCTATTCTAAGGTATCAAAAGACCCAAAACACAGGGATAAACTAGCAAAACTTATAAATACAATAATGTTGACTATAAAGGCGACCCCATATTTCTATCAAGGTCAAGAAATTGGGATGACCGATGTAAACTTCACAGATCCAGACCAATTAAGAGATGTTGAATCCATAAATATATTTAATCAACACCTTGAAAAAGGAGACACCCCAGAAGAAGCCTTGAAAAAGGTAGCAGTTGGTTCTAGAGATAATGCTAGAATTCCCATGCAGTGGGAAGATTCTGCCTTTGGAGGCTTTTCTGATGTAAAACCTTGGATAATGGCCTCAAGAGACTATATGGACTACAATGTGAAAAATCAATTGGAAGATCCTAATTCCATACTAAATTTTACTAAAGACTTAATAGCCTTAAGAAAAGAAGATGAGACTTTGGTATATGGAGACTTTTTAAATGTAGATAAGGACAAAGACATTCTTTCTTATTACAGACTGGGAGAAAAGTCTAGCTACTATATTGAGATAAATCTCTTATCCACAAACAAGAAGAGAAACATTGAGGTTAATATAGAGAAAAGTGGAAAAAAGAGAAAAATATCTCTTTTACGGGAGTATAATAAAAAAATAGGAAGATTTACCTTTAAAAAGATTATGTCTAACTACTCTGGAAACTCAGAGATCCTAAGACCTTATGAATGTAATATCTACCTAATAGAAGAAAAGTAGAGTAAGAAGCAAAAAAGCAAAAAAGTTAGTTAAAAAAGTTAAGAAAGATTGCTAAGCATAAAAGGAGACAAGTATGAAATTTTCACAAATGCCCTATGAAAGAATAACCTATGAAGAGTTTGAGGTTATAGCAGGTCAGCTACTGGATAAGATGACAAGTGCAGAGACTTTTGAAGATGCTATGAACACTGTATACGAGTATTCTAAATATGGTGACAAAATATCCACTGCCATATCTTTGGCCTATGTAAGAAATACCCTGAACACCTTAGATGAGTTTTATGCCACAGAAAAAGAGTACTATGATGAAGTAATGCCAAAGGTTCAAAATCTAGATGTAGGCTTTAGAATGGCCCTATATAATTCAAAGTTTAAAGATGAGTTAAGAGCTAAACTAGGAGACTTAATCTTTACTAATATTGAGATTTTAATGAAGTCTTTTGACCCAAAGATTATCCCTCATATGCAAGAAGAAAACAGGCTGGTTAATGAGTATGATAAATTAATGGCGTCTGCTCAAATTGAGTTTGATGGTCAAACCCTAAATCTTGCCCAATTAGGTAAATACAAACAAAGTACAGATAGAACTGTTCGTAAATCTGCCTATGAAGCAGAAGCTAGCTTCTATTTAGCCCATTCTGATGAGTTTGATAAACTCTATGATGATTTAGTAGCTATTAGAACAAAAATGGCTAGAGAACTGGGTTATGAGAACTTTGTAGAGTTGGGTTATTACAGAATGACCAGGAACTCCTATACCAAAGATGATGTAGCTAAGTTTAGAAAGTATGTAAAGGAATACATAGTACCTATTGCCAGTGAATTAAAAAAGGAACAAAAGGAAAGAATAAAGGTAGAAGACCAATTTATGCTTTATGATGATCCTCTAGTATTCTTATCTGGAAATGCTAAACCCAAAGGAGATGCAGAGAAGATTTTTGAAAATGGAAAACAAATGTACTCTGAGCTTAGCCCTGAAACAGAAGAGTTCATGGATTTCATGCTAGAAAATGAGTTATTTGATGTAATTAGTAGAAAAGGTAAATCAGTTGGAGGCTATTGCACATCTTTTCCTGAATACAAGGCTCCATTTATCTTTGCCAACTTTAATGGAACTTCAGGAGATATTGATGTTTTAACCCATGAAGCAGGCCATGCCTTTGCTGGCTTTTTAGCTAGAGATTTTGAAATATCTGACCACAGATCTCCAACCCTAGAGGCTTGTGAAGTACACTCCATGTCTATGGAATTTTTTACCTGGCCTTGGATGGAACTTTTCTTTAAAGAAGAAACTGATAAGTATAAGTATGCCCATTTAGCGGGAGCTTTAACCTTTATTCCATATGGAACCATTGTGGATTACTTCCAACACTTAGTTTATGAAAATCCTGATATGACACCAGATGAAAGAAAAGAAACTTGGAAAAAGCTAGAAGCTGAATATATGCCATATATGAGTACAGAAGATATGCCATTTTTTGGAGATGGCAGATACTGGCAAAGACAACACCACATCTATTCAAGCCCCTTTTATTACATAGATTATTGCCTAGCTCAAACAGTGGCCCTAGAGTTCTGGGCAGAAACCCAACTAGACTATGATAAGGCTTGGCAGAAGTATTTAAAGCTTACCCAAAGAGGGGGTAAGGATACCTTTACTGGCCTAATTGAAAAAGCTGGACTGGAAAATCCCTTTGAGCCAGAAGCCTTGAAGAAGATTGCTAGTATAGCTAAGAAATGGCTTGAAGCCTTTGATAAGACTAAATTAGACTAAAACTAGGCTTTTACCTTAAAATATTTGCTTGCATTGTCTTTTTATTAGTGATAAAATCCTTTCAATGAATAAAAAGCGATGAAAGAAACAGAGTAATCGAAGCCTACAGAAAGAAAAGTATATGATGAGAGCTTTTCACAAACCGATGAAAACCAATCTGGAGCTAATGGGTGATTACCATATAATCTCTTGAGATGGCCATAGGCTAATCAGGGTGGAACCGCGGATTACACTGCCCCTGAATTTTTTAATTCAAGGGCAGTTTTTTATTTGGAGGAAAAGAAAAAATGAGTAATATTATTAAGATTACATTACCAGACGGCTCAGTAAAAGAATATGAAAAGGGTGTAAGAGGCCTAGATATTGCAATGGATATCTCTAAAAGATTGGCCAAGGTGGTTGTTGCAGCCAAGGTTAATGATAGATTGGCTGGCCTTTTGGAGCCAATTAACCAAGATTCAAATGTGACCTTGTTAAAGTTTGAAGATGGAGATGCTGACCATGTTTATAGGCATACCTCATCTCACATAATGGCTCATGCTGTTACAAGCATGTTTCCAGATGCAAAAATGGCCATAGGCCCTGCCATAGACAATGGCTTCTATTATGACTTTGATACAAGCCATATCTTTACTGAAGAAGATTTTGCAAAAATTGAAGCTAAGATGAATGAGATTATTAAGTCTGATTATCCTATTGAATATTTTACCCTAGAAAAAGATGAAGCACTTGATCTTGTAAAGGACAACCCATATAAGGTTGAACTTATAAATGACTTAGATGAAAATGAGCCAATCTCTTTTTATAAACAAGGGGACTTTGTAGATTTATGTGCTGGACCTCACTTAGGCTCAACAGGTCAAGTCAAGGTAGTAAAATTACTATCTGTTGCTGGTGCCTACTGGAGAGGGGATGAAAAGAATAAGATGCTACAAAGACTTTATGCCACATCATTTCCATCACAAGCTCAACTGGATGAATATTTGCATAAAATAGAGGAAGCTAAAAAGAGAGATCATAGAAAGTTAGGTAAGGAATTAGACCTTTATGATATTTTTGAAGAAGGTCCAGGTTTTCCATTTTTCTTTCCCAATGGCATGGTCATATACAATGCACTAATTGACTATTGGAGAAAAGAGCATGTAAAAGCTGGTTATGGAGAAACTAAAACTCCCATTATCCTAAATGAAAACCTTTGGCACCGTTCAGGTCACTGGGACCACTACAAGGATAATATGTATACAACAGTTATTGACGAAGGCAATTATGCCATTAAACCTATGAACTGTCCTGGAGGCATGTTGGTTTACAAGCGTAAAATGCATTCTTACAAGGATCTTCCCTTAAGAATAGCTGAGTTAGGCCTAGTTCATAGACATGAAAAATCTGGAGCTCTTCATGGCCTTATGAGAGTTAGATGCTTTACTCAAGATGATGCTCATATCTTTATGACCGAAAAGCAAATGAAAGATGAAATTATTGGAGTTATAAAGTTGATGGAAAAGATTTATTCAGTCTTTAACTTTGAATACAAGATTGAGTTATCTACAAAGCCTGAAAACTCCATGGGTACTAAAGAGCAGTGGGATATAGCTGAAAAGGCCTTAGAAGATGCCCTAGTAGAATTAGACTTAGATTTTGACCTAAATCCAGGTGATGGAGCCTTTTATGGTCCTAAGATTGATTTTCATATACAAGATTCCATTGGTCGTACCTGGCAATGTGGTACAATACAGCTGGATTTCCAAATGCCAGAGCGTTTTGATTTAACCTATACAGGTAGTGATGGCAACAAGCATAGACCCATAATGTTACATAGAGCCCTCTTTGGTTCTATTGAGAGATTCATTGCAATACTAACAGAACATTATGGCGGAGCCTTTCCTCTATGGCTAGCTCCTGTACAAGTAAAGATACTACCTATTACTGACAAGCATGGTGACTATGCTAAAAAACTATATGATGACTTGTTTGACCAAGATATTAGGGTTGAATTGGATGATAGATCTGAAAAAGTTGGCTTTAAGATAAGAGAAGCCCAAATGGAAAAGGTACCCTATATGCTAATAGTAGGGGACAAGGAAGTTGAAAACGAAGAAGTCTCTGTTAGAGTGAGAAAAGAAGGAGACATAGGTTCTATGGATCTAGATTCTTTAGTGGATAGAATAAGAGATGAGATAAGGTATAAGAAGTAAAGAATAATTAAAAATTACTTAAAAAAACAAAGTTTTAAAAAAGGTAGAAATATATGAAGATAATTGATGTGTGGAATGAAAAACTAGAATCAGCCCAAGCCCAAGACTTTTATAACCAATACTTAGAAGAAGAAATGGGTGTATACAAAAGGCTTTTAGCAGATAAGAAAGATAAGATTGTTGGAAAACTTTCAGAAGTAGCCCAAAACTTTGATATGGAAAGTTGGGTCTTTGCAGGATTTATAGATGGTATTAATACCAGTTTGAAAAAGGCTGTGGATTTGGAAAAGTTGACAGAGGATTCAGATATAGATTTAAAGATAGACTTTGATAAACTCTATTACAACATGCTAAAAGCAAAGGCAACTTGGTTATCTGGTTTGGAAGAGTGGGATAATGTTTTATCTGTAGACCAAAGAAAAGAGATTAAAAAGCAATTTACCACAGACCACACTGCTGTTAGAGATAAGGTAGGAAGAAATGACCCTTGTCCTTGTGGTAGTGGAAAGAAATACAAAAAATGTTGCGGCAAGTAGAAGAAAACAAAACAAACAAATGGTTTAGGCTGGATAATGCAGCTAAGATTTATCCTGCTGCCAATACTAGAAGATGGTCGGGTATGTTTCGCTTGAGCATAAGTCTAAAGGAGAAAGTTAATCCGGATATCTTACAGACTGCACTTGAGAAGACCATTGTAAGATTTCCTTCTTTTAATATTAGAATGAGAAGGGGCTTTTTTTGGTACTACTTTGACTCTAATGAAAAAAGAAAACCAAGACTTAGAAAGGATGTAAATAATCCTTGTCTTCCCATAGGCTGGAATGATGATGAAGGCTTTCTTTTAAGGGTCTATTACTATGAAAAAAGAATAGCAATAGACTATTTTCACTCTCTAACTGATGGAACAGGGGCCATGGTCTTTTTAAAGACCCTAACAGCCCAGTATCTAAAACAAATGGGAAAGGATGTATCTTACACCGACGGAGTTTTGGATGTTACACAAGAAGCAGATGAAAGAGAATTTGAAGATGCTTTTATGAAGTTTGCAGATTCTAAGGTTAAGTCTAGGGTAAAAGAAGAAAAGGCTTATCATATTAAGGGGACTAAACTTAGCCATGGAGATATATCCATTATTACTGGAGTAATTCCCTTGGAAAGCATTAAGGAGCTGGCAAAAAAGAACAAGGCTACCATAACAGAGTATTTAGCAGCCCTTCTTTTATACTCCTACTATCAAGAAAAACTAAGAGAGGGGCTATACAAAAAACCTTCTCATATTTCCATTTCAATTCCTCTTAATTTGAGAAACTTCTTTGATAGTCCAACCAATAGAAACTTTTCTCTTTATCTAAACCCTTCTATAGATACCATGATGGGAGAGTTTACTCTAGAAGAGATTATTTTACAAATACAGTACTTTATGAAGTCAAATTTAAATAAAAAGACCCTTAATGCTATGATGACTCAAAATGTCAAAATAGAGAAAAATATATTTATTAGGATAGCCCCTTTATTTATAAAAAAGCTTATGATGTCTATAGCCCATAAGATTTTTGCCTATAGACCCATAACAGCCTCAATATCTAATATTGGGATTGTAAAGCTACCTAAGGATATGGAAGAATATGTGGAAAGAATTGAGTTTCTTCTAGGTGCAGCAAAAAACAGAACACCCAACATGGCTGTGGTTAGCTATCAAGACACCCTAGTAATTAATATTACCAGTATGATAGAAGAAAGAGAAATTGAGAGATTCTTTTTTACTCATTTGATAAAAGAAGGGGTCCCTGTTAAAATCGAAAGTAATAGAGAGTAGGTGAAAAAATGCCCTATTGTGTTAAATGCGGTGTAGAACTGGATAAAAGTGCAAAAAAATGTGTTCTTTGCCAGACGGAAGTTCACTTTGAAGTAGAAAAAGAAGAACCCCCATATCCTAGAGAAAAAGATGAAATAGATAATATTAATGTTAAATATTTAGCCTTCTTTTTGAGTATTCTCCTACTTATACCTAATTTTGCTGTGCTAGTAATAAACCTAATATATTACTCTGGTATTTACTGGATGTATTATGTCTTTGGTGCAAGTTTAGTAATATGGATGATCTTTATCTTTCCCATGGTCTTAGAAAGAAAAAGACCTATTTTACATATCTTTTTGATTTTCTTATCCATAACCCTTTATGTGTATTTAATATCTTTAGCTGTAGATGGGCTTAGATGGTTTTTAATAATTGCTTTACCAATCCTTTTAACAATCATGATATTAATGTTTTCCATTATATTCATCAGGAAAAAGAAAAAAATTGGCAGGTTAAAAACCACCTCAGTGAGCCTAACCGCCCTTATTATCCTTTGTTTAGTTATTGAGGGCTTCATAGACTACTATATTAATTCTCAGATTGTATTGGCCTGGTCGTACATTGTTGCAGCTTCTTTAATTCCTATCATAATTGCCCTTATGATCTTATCAGGAAACAAGAAGCTTCAAGAAGATTTAAGCAAAAAACTTCATATTTAAATTTAAAGAATAATAAAATCTTGATTAAATAAGCATAATATAGAATAATCTACTTATCTATATGCTTGGAGGTTAAGGTATGTATAAATTTAATGGCCTAACAAGTGATCTTTCTAGTCTTACTAGGCTTTCTAATGCTAAGTCAAGATCCATTAGTGCAGAAAACTTTACTGGTGAAGCTGGTAAAGGTGGAATGGCTACAAAGGGAACAGGGGCTTTTGCTGCCTCTGATTTAGGGGGCCAAGGTTGGAAAGTATCACCATCAATTTTTTTGGAACCTGGAGATCTGGTAGAAATTGCAAATATTGAAGGTCCTGGTGCCATAAAACACATATGGATTACCAGTGGTGGAAGTGGAAGAGATACCATAATTAGATTTTACTGGGATGACTTTGAACATCCTTCAGTAGAGTGTCCCATAGGTGACTTTTTTGCTAATGCTTTTTTGCCAAAGCATATCCAAATTAACTCTTTAGCTGTTTGCAATAACTATTTAAATGGTTTTAACTGCTATTGGGAAATGCCTTTTAGAAAAAAATGCAGAATAACCCTAGAAAACATTGGACCTAAAAAAACCTATCACTATTATCAAATTGACTATGTTTTAACCCAAATTCCAGAAGATGCAGCATATTTCTTTGCCCAATTTAGAAGAGAAAACCCTCTTAAATACAAGACTGACTATACCATTATTGACAATATAAAGGGCAAGGGCCACTATGTGGGAACCTATATGACCTGGGGAGCAAATAACAATGGATGGTGGGGAGAAGGGGAGATAAAATTCTTTATGGATGATGATAAGGATTTTTCAACCATATGCGGAACTGGTACAGAAGACTATTTCTGTGGCGCCTACTGCTTTATGGAAAATGATAAATACATGGAATACTCTAATCCCTATACAGGTTTTTATCCAGTAAGATATGAAGATGAAAAAAATGGACAACAAAGGTTTTCCATGTATAGATGGCATATTACAGACCCAATCCGTTTTGAAGAAAAATTAAAGGTTACTATGCAAGCTCTTGGATGGAGAGCAGGTGGTAAGTATCTAGCCCTACAAGATGATATATCTTCTGTGGCCTATTGGTATCAGACCCTACCTTTTAGTAAGTTTCCCGACTTACCTAGTTATGAATATTTGGAGATAATATAATGATTAAAACATACTGTTACGACACTAGAATTGGTAAATTGTGCTTTTCTCAAGATGATTCTGGAATTTCTTCTATTACCACCTATGAAGATGGAGATTTTGAGAATATTGAGTTTGAAGAAACTCCTTTAATAAAAGAAGCTTTTAAGCAAATAGAAGAATATCTTGAATGCAAAAGAAAGGTCTTTAATTTTCCTTTATCATTAGAGGGTACCGATTTTCAAAAGCAGGTCTGGGATGCTCTTTTAAGAATACCCTATGGAAAAACCCTTTCTTACAAGGAGATTGCTGAAAAAATTGGCAACCCCAAGGCTATGAGAGCTGTTGGTGGGGCTTGTAATAAAAATCCTGTTATGATTGTAGTACCTTGTCACAGGGTTTTAGGCCATAACAAGTCTTTGACTGGCTATGCTCTAGGTCTTCACATTAAAAAAGACCTACTAGACTTAGAATCTGAGGTAAGTTGTAAGATAAACGTTAGACAAGAGTAGAAAAACAAATAGATAAAAAAGAAAAAGCCTGCTTATATATGCAGGTTTTTATCAAGGTACTTATTTTAATATGGTGCGGTCATCGGGACTCGAACCCGAATGGTCTCCCATACGCCCCTCAAACGTACGCGTCTGCCAGTTTCGCCATGACCGCCTAAAAAAAATTATATCAGTGTGTGTTTTTTTGTCAACATATTCAAGAAGATGAAAATTTGTTATTACTGGTGCTTTCTTTAAATACATTTTGGAAAGTTGTTATTTTTAATAGTTTTGATGGCTTTGATTTAGTGTTGATTAAAAAGTAGAAAATGTATAAAATGTACTAAGGTCAAAAAAAGGAGCAGGATCGGTTATAGACCGCATCATAAAGATAAGAATGAAAGACAGTAAAAGAAGTGATTTTTTAGAAGAAAAGCCTAAAGAGACTAAATTTGTTAAATTTATGGATATCCTTAAAACTAGATTTTGGGATATAGCAAAGTATAATTTGATATGCTTAGGCCTTTATTTCATACTCATATTTGTTCATACCTTCTTAACTTCCTTAGTTTTTTTTCCTATTGATGTTAGTGACTATTTACAAGGCTATACCAATTATGGTGAAATGTTTGCAGTTTTGATATATAGGATGCCTTATGTGCTTGTTCTCTTTTCTGTTCCAGTTATAGCTTTTGGACCAGCTGTAGCAGGCTTTGCTGTAATTTTAAGAAGCTATGTTAGAAGAGACACTAGTTTTTCATCTGACTTTACAGATGGTATGAAAAAGTTCTTCTGGAGATCTCTACTTGTAACCTTAATATCTACAGTAATAGCTTTTTGTTTAGGAATCGCCTACAAGTTCTACTTAACCTATCTAGATGCTGGCTTTTGGAAAACTGCTCTTTTATGGATAATTATGATATTTTCTCTCTTATTTTTAATGATGCATTTATATATTTATCAGATATTAGTAGAGTATAAGTTGCCAATTTGGCAGTTGTATAGATATTCATATGTCTTTTCAATTTTAAGATTTTTCCCCAATTTACTTGTTTTAATCTTGGTTGCTGCAATTACAGTAATTCCTTTTATGATTCATATTCTTTTAGGGGCAGCTGTATTATTTGTAATAATGATAGGCCTTAATTCCTATATCATCAATTTCTTTACCTGGCCTGCCATAGAAAAGCATCTTGACCCCATAATGAAAGAGCAAAGGATTAAAAAAATAAAGTTGTATTAGTCAACTTTATTTCTATTTTTCTTCTATCTATTATGATAATTATCTTCTTTTGTATTTCATTAAGTATCTTTTACTAATCTACACTAGCTAATAGATTATTCATACCATAAAGGCCAGGGGAGAGGTCTTTAATGAATTGACCAGCTCTTAGGGCTCCTTTAGCAAAGACTTCTTTAGAGGTCGCTTGATGAGATAGGGTTATGGTTTCATCATTACCAGCAAACAAAATATCATGTTCACCTACAATGGTGCCACCTCTAATAGAGTGGATACCAATCTCTTTTTTATCTCTTTTTTCTCTTTTAGATTCTCTTTCATAAACAAAGTTCATTTTGTTATCTAGAGTTTTATTAATCTCTTTAGCCATAGTAAGAGCTGTACCACTGGGGGCATCTATCTTTTTGTTATGATGCTTTTCAATTATTTCTATATCAAAGTCATCATACAAAAACTTGGCAGCTTGTTTAGCTAGGTTAATTACAAGGTTTACACCAAGGCTCATGTTAGAGCTTCTAAAAAGGGCAACTTCCTTTGAAAGTTCATCTAGTAATTTTATGTCTTCGTCATTAAGGCCTGTTGTAGCATAAACCAAGGGCTTTTTATGTTGTCTGGCTAAGTTAACAGTTTGGGCACAAAAGGCTGGATGAGAAAAGTCTATAATCACATCAAAGTCTAGGTCTTTGGGGATATCTTGAATATTTGTATAAATAGGGTAGGAGTAGAGGTTTTTGTCCTCTAGGTCCATACCTGCAAGAATAGAGACATCCTCTGTTTTTTTGCACAAGTTATTTATGGCTTGTCCCATGGCACCGTTTGTACCAACTAAGAAGATTTTCATTGTATTACTCCTAGTTTTTTCAATTCTTCTTTTAATAACAAGGCCTTATCCTCTTGCATTGGGATTAAGGGAAGTCTTAAAATTCCTGAATCTAAATTCAAGTATTCCATGGCCTTTTTAACCGGTATAGGGTTAGTTTCAATAAAAAGAAGCCTTAGAAGATTATTAATTTTGTAAAAGATTTCTCTACTTTTATCTAACTTGTTTTCAAAGAAGAGTTTGTTCATGGTTACAATGTCTTTAGGTATTACATTGGATGCAACCGATATTACACCCATGGCTCCAAGGGCTAGGGCAGGGATATTACTGGAGTCATCACCAGAGTAGACAGTAAAGCCTTTAGGGGCAGTTTCAATAACCTCAGCCATTTGAGCAAAGTTACACTCTTTAACAGCTATAGTATTACTTTTTAAAGCCACTTGCTTCATTATAGCTGGGTCCACATTAATGGCTGTTCTGGTGGGTACGTTATACATAATCATAGGTATAGATACAGAGTCAGAAATAGCTGTAAAATGGGCTATCAGGCCTTTAGGTGAGGTCTTGTTGTAGTAGGGAGGGGTAACTAAGATAGCATCTGCTCCCATGTTTTGTGCATCTTTAGAATACTCAATGCTTACCCTAGTATCATTGGTTCCTGTTCCTGCAATTATGGGTACTTTTTTCCCAACCTTATCTGCTACAAACTTTATTGCTGCTTTTCTTTCATCTTTTGACATGGTTGTGGCCTCACCTGTAGTACCACAAACAACAATAGCTTGAATATCAGCTTTTAACTGATGATCAATTTGCTTGTCAAAGTTGTCAAAATCAATACCTTTTTCATTAAACGGAGTTATTACCGCTGTTGCACCACCTTTAAATAGCATCTTCATTCTCCCAAATCTTAATTAGCTCTTGGCCTATTTGAACTGCATTTGTGGCAGCCCCTTTTCTAATGTTGTCTGCTACTACCCACATGTTAAGGCCAGAATCTAAAGAAAAGTCTCTTCTAATTCTACCCACATAGGTGTAGTCTGTATCTTTTGCTCTACCTGCTAAAGGATATGTATTGCTTTTTACATCATCTTCTAAAATGATACCTGGGGCATTTCTAAATAGTTCAAAAACATCCTCCAATTCAAAGTCTTTTTCAAACTCTACATTTATGGATTCACTGTGACTTCTCATTATGGGGACCCTTACACAGGTAGCAGTGATTTTAAGTTCTGGTTTATTAAATATCTTTCTTGTTTCGTCCACCATTTTCATTTCTTCTTTGGTATAGCCATTTTCTAAGAAGTTATCAATGTGGGGTATGCAATTTTCTGCTATAGAGTAGGGAAATTTGCTGGGAGCCATTCCCTTTAGGGAGTTTTCTAGCTCATCAGTTCCTTGATGACCTGCACCTGAAACAGATTGATAGGTGGAGTATACTATTCTTTTAATATTGTATTTATCATCTAAAGGTTTTAGGGCTACAACTGCTTGAATAGTAGAGCAGTTGGGATTAGCAATAATTCCTTTATTCTTTTTTATATCTTCTTTATTAACCTCAGGTACCACTAAAGGTATTTCTGGGTCCATTCTAAAAGCTGAGCTATTGTCTATAACTGTGATACCTTTTTCTACAGCTAAGGGAACATACTCTTTACTTATATCTCCACCAGCAGAGAAGAAGGCCATATTTATAGGTCTATCAAAGGAAGATTTAGTCAACTCTTCAATAATATATTTTTTATCTCTAAAGGTAATTTCTGTACCAGCGGATCTGGCAGAAGAAAAGAAATAGATATTATCAACCGCTATATTACTCTTCTCAAGGACCTCTCTAATAGTCCTTCCTACCATGCCGGTTGCACCTACTACTGCTACGTTATATTTTTTCATTTTTCACCAATCCTATTGTTTTATTATATCAAAAAAAGGCTACTGTTACGAGCCTTTACCTAAAATCATTTAGATGACAGCTCTCCACCGAATCTTCGATGACAGTTGTATGGTTATTCACTATACAACCAGAGTAATGCAAGTTAAGGTTACACCATCTTCGGCAGTAATCCCTTTCAATTTTCTTCATTCTTTCCTTACAAAGTCAGAAAAAATACTTTTAATTACTGCGCCTCTATCAATATTATTGAAAGTATAACAATTCTTATGTATTATGTAAAGCATAAATATATGGATTTTTTCAAGACAAAGAAAGAACTATTACAAAAAATATAGCTAAAGAGGGGTTTTATGAATAAGTCTATTAAAAAGATGCACGACTTTTATAATTTCAAACAAGACGCTCCCATCTATCAAAGGGAGTTTGGTTGGTATGTTTTGGGAAAATGGAAAGAAGAAGGTTGGATTACAGATGAAACCTCTTTTATTGAGCTTTTCGGCTTTGATGAGCCAGCTGTATTTTCCTTAGGTAACGCTGGTTGGACTGAGGCTCCCTTGGTACCTGAATTTGAGAAAAAAGTTCTTAGTACAACAGATGAGTTTGAAATAGTTCAAGATATGGCAGGAAGACAAGTTTTGTGCTTTAGAGGAAGAAGAGATGGCTTTATGCCATCATACCTAGACCACCCTGTAAAGGATATTAAAACCTTTGAAGAGAACATAGCTTGGAGATTAGATCCTGATAATCCAGATAGACTAAAGAAAATTGAAAACAGGATGCCTATGGCTGTTCAAGCACAAAAGGATCAAAAGATAATATGTGCCAATGTGGCTGGTGGCTATATGTATCTTAGGTCATTAATTGGACCTGAAGACCTTTTGTTTAAGTTTTATGACGACCCAGCTCTAGTACATAGGTGTATGGAAGCTTGGTTTAATATAAGTGATAGGGTATGTGAGATTCATCAAAGTTATGTGGAGTTTGATGAGCTCTTTTTAGGAGAAGACATCTGCTACAATCATGGGTCTTTAATATCTCCAGATATGATAAAAGAATTTCTTTTCCCATATTATGAGCAACTCATTGCTAATATCAAAAAAAGACAATTTAAATCTAAGAGAAAGCTGCACTTCCAACTGGATACAGATGGTTTTGCTGTTCCTGTAATAGACTTATACAAAACCATAGGTATGGACTATATGTCTCCTTTTGAAGTGGCATCTGGTTGTGATGTAGTCCAGGTTAGAAAGGATTATCCAGATTTACTTATCTTAGGTGGAATTGATAAAAGAATATTAGCAGCTGGTAAAGATGCCATAGATAAAGAATTGGACAGAATAATTCCCTTTATGAAAAAACATGGCGGCTATATACCCACCTGTGACCATGGGGTACCAGAGGAAGTTAAGTTTGAAGATTATATGCATTACAGAAAGAGGATTGCAGAGTATAATACCTAGTATCTTGCATTCTTTTTGTAATAAATTGTATAATTAGTGGAAAATGGAGACAAAATGGAAA
>Ga0265293_10006656_pt1 | contig 18303 bp, 31 predicted proteins | sample Munlanlewell138R_FD_192505 | JGI IMG/M metagenome (GOLD analysis project Ga0265293, IMG submission 192505) | Leachate microbial communities from a municipal landfill in Southern Ontario, Canada - Leachate well 138R | ecosystem: Engineered > Solid waste > Landfill > Unclassified | place: Canada...
AACTGTGTCAGCAGTTCCGTTTTCAAAATCTTTCGTGTATTTTTCGTAATTTTTAACAGTCAGCAATCCATCAAATTGTCCGTGGCATCCAACAATCGGCATACCTTTACTTTTTTTAGCTATCTCCAAAACAGGCAGTACCGAATCATATACTTCAACGAGATCCTCCGGAAGGTCTGTTCCTTTTTGTGGTCTTACCATATTGACCTCCTCAATGTATCCTGTGTTGAACTGTCGTTGCCTTCAAGAATCATCATATCGTAAGCTTCTTTCTTTTCAAAACCTACTTCAAGAAGCTGATCAATTCTTATTCCCTGACCGGTAGAAACTATCAACCTTGCCCCTATATCATTGACTTTGTTTCTCAACTTTTTAAGGGTTTCGGCTGTGTCTTTTGTGAGAATCTTGCTTTCAAGACTTTCGTCATAAGTCCAGTATATCTTTGCATATCTTCTCAAGCTCGCCTTGTCAATTGCGCTTCTTGCTGTGTAAAAACTTGTAGCTCCGTTTCCCCAAGTATTGCAACAAGCAATAACTCTGAAATCTTCGTGAGCATCAAAATCACCGCAAGGAAAATTGAGATACCTGTTTTCAATAGCAGAATTGAGAGCGACAAGAACTTCGGCAGGACTGGCATCCATTTCATCAAGACAATAAAGTCCGCCTTCTGTATAAACCCTGAAAAGGTCTCCTTCTACATACTTTCCTTCTGCATCCATATAACCAACAAGTTTCGACAACTGCATATCTGCGCTGCAACTCGTGGCTTTAAATTTGAGTCCAAGAGCTTTGGCTATCTGCCTTGCTCCGTGGGTTTTTCCAGAACCTGATTCACCAGTAAGCATAACCGGAACTCCTGCTCCTATTATCTTGAGAACTTTTTCAAACGCCTGGTGCGTGTGTTCATCAATTCTAACGATTGACTTTGGAGTTTTTACTTCGAGCTTTTTGTATCCGTTTTCAGATATAGCTTTTTTCGCTATTTCAACAGCAGTCATTTCTACCTGCTCGATCTTTTCGTAAATTTTTCTTATAGAATCATTGTCAACTTCCTGTTTCGGGATCAATCCGGCTATGGCTCTTGCTATGTGCCTTGCAAGGTCGTCGCTTGTGTATTTTTCTTCTTTCTTTGGCTCATTGTTGCTTGACTTTTCTTTCCTTGCTCCAATTCCATCGTGAAGTGTCATTGTTACAGATTTGCTCTCGGCTTCAAATTCGTGTTCGTCGTACATTGCGTTGTCAGACTTGCTTTCTCCAATTGGTCCCCAATCTGCTGATATTATCTGCTGTCTTTTCTCAAAACTTGTTGCCGTGGGAACTTTTTCATAACTTGGCTCGATATCAACATCAATCTCTTCTCCGTATTTAGCAATAAGCAGTTCGAGAAGACTTGATTTCGGGGTGTTGTAAAGCGAAACGCCTGTAATAAAACCGGTCTTTTTGGAGATTTTTCTAAGAACATCTAAATTGCATTCATTCAACTTGTAATTCATTTTGCACCTTCCTTTTTAAAAGTTATAGTCATAAAATTTTACTGGTGTCATTGACACATAAAACTTCTGAGATCCGTTCACCCATTGTCCTTTTTTATTCTTTCTTATCCTCATAACTGCGCCTTCGTGATCTGGTTCAATTTTCCATTTCTGGCTGTGGTTGTTTACGGTATGACCTAAAAAACCTCCTAAAATAACTTCTGGCTTCCAGTTGTCAATCTCGCATTTCATTGTTCTTACTTCAAGACATTTTTTGCTAACAACATTTACAATTTCAAACGGCTCAACATCTGTATATCCGTGCATATTTGCATACATACCAACTTCCGGATTTTCGCATATCTCTCTGTATGCTTCTTCCTCCATTTTTCTCAACTGGCTTTTTTCATTTACACAGTCAACAATTTCTTTATGAAGTTCGTCGTCAAACTCTCTTCCGCTTAAAACGAGCTTGTCATATTTCTTATCGGCTTCTTCGAGATCCTTCTTGATCTTGTTCCATTTTTCTATTTTTTCGTTAAGCATTGTCTCCTCCATTTTCTTTTTTCCATTCTTCATAACAACCTTCGTCGCAAAAGTCGCCTTCTTCTTCAAAGACCATACTTCTTTCATCCCTTACTTTTCCGCAAAACTTACAGAAATAAACTTCTTTTTTCATAACTTTCTCCTTTTATCTTTTGTTGTAACATTCAACACAATAAACATTCCCAGTGTGACTTTCCATAATAAGGGTTCCTGACTCTATACTTCCTTCTTTACCGCAACCGTCACAATTTTCAACAAATTCGTTTACAGCAGAGCAATGCTCGCAAAAACCATCATCTTTTCCGGAAATTCTTCCACAATACTCGCACCTTACCATAATATCCTCCTTATTTTGCATTTTAATCTCCATTTAAAAATTTAAGAACCAACTACAAGCAGGGATTTTTTAACCCCTGCCTAACTTGACTCTCAACTAATCAATAACTACTGAACAATAACCACAAAGAACTTCGCAGTCTTCAAGAACTCCAGCTTTGGGACGGCAGAATGCTTCAAGCTCTACAAATACTCCGTAACTCGGAGAAGCAACAACTCCGAGCTTTCCTGCTCTCAACTCAACTTTTGCAACATCAACAATGTTTTCTGATCTTGAAACCAAAACATCGCCGGCATTAACTTTTGTTCCATTCTTGTCATAAAAATTTTTCATTGAAATCTCCATCTAAAAAAATTACTAAAAAACAAAAAACCTTTATAGCAACCTCTACTTGAAAGGTTGCTGAAAAATCTTTCGTCTTACAGACTTTCAACCTCCTGAAACTTCTGCTCTTTCGAGCCCTACTCACGCTTCGGGTTTCATTTGGTTTATTTTCTGTCCCTTACTCAGTTTTTAAAGAGCAGGAAATTTTTAATTTCCATACATACATTCTATAGTATTATTTTAATTAAGTCAAAAAATAAGTGCTTTTTTTATCTTATGATTTTAACGCATTGCGAAATAGTTTTAAAAAGTTCATTTTTTTTATTTTCAGCTACGGTTTTTTATTTCTTCCAATTTTGAGCTTATTCTTCCTTCCAATTTCTTCATAAGCGAGATCTCCGCGGCTTTCAAGTCAGCTATCAAATACAGCTCTTTCAAAACATTCGATCCGAGCCAAAGAATGCTTATGCAGATAGACAAGATCAAAACAATGCAGTCGTGTTCAATCAATCCATCAACAAGAAAATTCAGCAACCACACCGCAACAAGCCAGTCAACAAACTTCGCTTTTCTTTTAATCATTTTCTTCTCCTTTCATAAATTCAATGGTTTCCTCAACAGTAAGTTTTTTCGATACTTCCTCTCCCTTGAAATAGATCTTGCAGAAATATTCTTCACAATTTGCAATCATCGCTCCGGCTACATTTTCGCCATACTTCTTTTTGGCTTTCTTAAAGATTTCTCCTGCGAGTTCGAATACTTTTGAGTAAATCTGATCTTCGAGATCATTTCTTTCTTTTACGAGGGCTCTGTACTTTTCTATCATCTTCTACTCCTGGCATTTTGCCGTTTCCTTGAAAACTATAATATTCTGTATCTGTAAAAACTATGTGATCGAGAAGCTCGATACCTAAAATTTCACCTGCTTCTTGAAGCTTTCTCGTCATAAGGATATCCTCAACCGACGGCTCTGTGTTTCCGCTTGGATGGTTATGACCAATTATTATCGAGCTTGCCCTTAATTCAAAAGCAGGAGCAAAAACCTCTCTCGGATGAACCATCAGCCGGTTTGCGGTTCCAACAAATATCACTTTTGTTTCCATTACCTTGTTTGCTCCGTCAAGATAAGAAACAACGAAATTCTCCTGCTTGCACTTGAAACCGATTTTGCTCCGGAAAACTGCTGCTACATTTTTTGGAGTAAACACGGTCGCTCTTTCTTCTGAACAATAGAGATCCTCCAGAAACATAATCAGCTCTGATTTTTTCATTTCATTAAATTTCATTTTTTTATTACTCTCCTTTAATAACTGTTGAATAAAATCCGCTATTCCTAACTATTCCCCTGTCCGTTTTCACCTCAACACAACGATCTCTTCCGTTCCAGATAGGACTTTCAAGAACATTGAAGACAATCTTGCAAATAATAAACTTCTGACCTTTTTTCAAATCAATCATGCAAACTGTTTCTTTTTTTTCATTGTAACTCATAAAAACTCCATAAATTAAAACAATCAAACCATACAACCGAAGACACAAGCGATACTTTAAAATCCATTCTTTCCTTCTAAAAGGTAGCACAATGTTTTCGTTTCTCTAATTCAATCAGATTGCTTAAGTTTCTCCGCTATCCTCATTTAACCAATTTGTAGGATTCCCTCTGCCAAGCAGATTCTTCTTTCCGTTGCTAATTCTTTTAAGTGGGTTATTAGTTTTATCTTTGCCCTTTGCGCCCACGCAACCACTACTGAGGTTCTGCAACTTGACCATTAACACCATTGGCTGTGATGTTACATTCTTAGCCGTTAGTTGCTTTTTTACTTTCACGGCATCCACAATCTGAATTGAACTTTTCTGTGTCTTCGATTCTGTAGTCTAACTACTTACTATTATTTGATTATAAAAGAATCATTTCTACGAACATTCTAACACAGTATTTTTTTTTGTGCAAATATTTAGTTCTTTTTTATTATAATGATATTGACGAGTTGCGTTGTTTTTTAGATTTTTTCTTAATTTCCAATAAAAGAGCATAAGTCTTGTCGCTTATTTTTTTCCAATTCTTTTTAAAGTTTCCAAGTCTTGCATATCTTCCAAGGACCGTTACATTGTCGTTGTTCTTGTAAATTATAGTTCTTGCTTCGCTGTCAAAATACTGCTCTCCAAGCTTTCCTTTCTGAGATACATATTTCATTTTTCCTCCAAAATTCTCAACATAGTTATGCCGAAAGATCTACCGTAGAAAACAACCTTCATCTTAACTGTTTTGGAGTCTTTTTCGTCCGGAAGATACTTTTCGCAGTTTTGAGATCCTGCATCGCCTTTCTCTGTATATCTTTTTTCGCAAGACATTCTCATACAGTTTTTGCAACTCATTTTGTTTTCAATACTTGCCTCCTTTTAAATTCTTTGCTGCACCAAACTTCTTTTAACTATCTTTTTTAGACTGTCCTTTTCAAACAGCTTGATTCCGTAAAGCTCTGACCATTTTTTTATTTCTTCAATCCATTCTGTTTCCGGAATTATTTTTTCTTTCCTGTTGCCGGTCTCTGCTCCTATAATTATCTGCTTGACAGCAGGAAGCTTTAAGAAATCTATTCTTTTATGAAACGGCTCAATGCTTATGAAATCATAATCGTTGTCGGCTACATTCGGAATTTCTTCATTGCCGGTGATCGAGAAACCAAAGAAAAGATTTTGCCCCCAAATCCCAACTCCTTCTCTATTGAGATCTGCTTGAATTTCTGTAAATCTTACAGGGTCTTTTGTCAAAAACAAAAACTTTTTATCAGGATACATTTTTGCTTTTTCATACACCAAAACAAGCCACTCTTTTTTCCAGAAAACCACATCGGACATACTGTTTACAAATATATGCTTTGCATATTTAGGTATTCTTTTTTCAAAGTTTCTTTGAACCCAAGTAGGAGCAAAATCATCACGACCGCAAATCTGTTTCCCAAATCTTTTTGCTATTTTCCGAGCATAGCAATACGGACAATTATGCAAGCAACCAAAGGCGGGATTCCATGACCAATCAGCCCAAACGATTGACTTTCTAATATCTCCCATTTATTTCTCCTTTATTCCAAAACGCCAAGTCTTACAAGCTCAAAATAACACCGTTCAGTAGCAAGAACATCGTTCAAAGCATTGTGAGTATCAAATCTTTCTTCTGGAAAAAGCTTTTTAAAAAGCTCTGTCAGTTTCGGATATTTTACTCCTTTGCCGGTAGCTCTCGGAATACCGCAAAAAGAAGTAGTTTTCGTCATTGTGTCTATTCTTTTTGTTTTGTCGAGTGCTTCAATAACTTTCTGCTTGTATTCCTCCGAAAATGTAAATGGAGCTTTGCTAATCAGTCTCAGAACATTTGCCTTTACCGTGGAAGTATCAAAATAAATGCTGTGTCCTACTATCTTGTCTGCATCAAGACAATCTTCTATGAATTCTACTATTACATTTTCAAGGAAAACTCCTTCTAACAGAAACACTCCCTTCTGATCTTTTTATAAGATAGTCTATGCCTTCCAGAAATTCTTTTGCATTTCCAACATATTCCGATTCCCTTGAAACTCCGTCCATGATCATTGTTATTTTCAGCTTTTCTCCTTCAACACCAATAGCCACGGAACTTTTTTCACTTTTGCATTTAAATAAAATTTCCAATTTAATCTCCTTCAATAAGTTTCATAAATAATCATTGATATTGCCTTTAAAAAATCTTTGTCCTCTCTTCTTATGCCTGTAACCAAACAAGTGGCAACAAAAAGCTCTTCATCATAAAAAACCTTGATTATGGTTCTTCCGGAGTCGTCGAATACTTCCCACCTGTTGGCTAATCCGTCAGAAATACTGAAATTGTCTCCGTCTGCTCCAATTTTCATTGTTCTTGTTTTTGGATTCCAGTAAACATCAACATTTTTGCCTTCAAAATCAAATTTGTGTTCTATTTGCGGTTCGCAGGAAGATTTAAAAACAAACTCAAGCAAATCAAGCGATTCTTTTATTTCAACCCTGCATCCAAGTATCGAATACGCCCTTGGCTCCAGAAACATTTTTTCTCTTTTTTCCAAAATTCCGGGATTCCAACACAATCCGTCTTTCTTAAAAGATGCGTAAATAATCAAATCAAGAGTTTCTCGACTCATAGCTATGACATCAGGAAGAGATCCTCCGTTGGAAACAAAATCTGAAACACCTGAATCAATAAGCTCCTCGATTACTTCAACAGTAACAGAAGACATCAACAACTTCATCAATGTTTTTTTTCTAAAACTAAGCATTTGATTTTCCTCCTAAATTATTCTTCTTCAAAGTACAGCTTTCCTCCTGCTCTCCTTCTTGCTTCCTCTTCTCCATATTTTTCTATGAGTTCTGCGGAAACTTTAATTCTCAACCGTTTTATAACATTGAAGCTGTTTTTTCCTCTATGGCATTCCGGACGGAGCATTACAACTGTTTCAACCGATTCCGTGTGCTTTCTCATTCTTCCTGCTGAGAAAACATGATGCATTTCAGCACATTCGCCAAGTGGTTCTCCACAACATTCGCATTTTCCGTTTGCGATCAAAAGTCTCTGGTTTCTTATCTCGTTCGTGTCAGAGCAAGAGGTTGTCATCTTTTTCTTCTTCTGTATTTTCACCTTTTTTTCTCCTTTCTTCTTTAATTTTGTAAGTCCAATATCTTATTGTTCCAAGTCTGGCCAACTTTGCTTGAAGCTCCAATGTCAATTTTTCTGCATTTCTGCATACTGGTTTCCGTACCTGTTTTATTCTTCCGCTTTCATCGCATAAAAGTATTCCGTCCGTGTAGGGAATCAATGTCAAAGCTTTTTCATACATTTTTTCGGGCATTGCATAAAACAAACCTCTCAAGTGTTCGTTTTGATGCGCTCTTTTCTTTTTGAAGTCGTTTTTAAGGTCCGCCAAAGATATTTTCAATTCGACCTCGTAAAGATATCCGGAAGTCGTCAAAACAAGCAAGTCGGACTCGGAGCCGTAATTGAAGAATCCCCACATTACATTTGGAACTATGATGTTCTGCAAGTATCTAAAATGCTTGGCTACCGCTATTTCGAGATCAACTGTTTTCATTTAGACCTCAACATTGCCATATACGGACATCTTTTGTAAACGCTTCCAGATCCCTTAAATTGAGTTGTTTTTACAACTCCATCTGTTTCCGTCATTATGGCACTATGCAGAACTAAATAGCCGTCTTTTATTTTTCTCGGCTTTTCGTTTTCCGGAAGCACCTTCATTTTCAAAGATTCTTTTATTTCATTGCTTATCGGAATGTACCAACTCCTTTTTATCCAGAAAAAAACCTGCATCCTGCATAAAACTTTTGGCATTGGATCTTTGTAAAACTTGACAGGAAGCCACAAACTGAAATTAAAAAAACTTTTAATGAATTTCATATATTACTCCTTGTTTGGCAAATAAACTTTTTCTGATTTTGCCTTTCTCAATCTTTCATCAGCTTTCATTATGGCATCTTTGAGGTTTTCTTTTAACTGTGTTTCAGTAATAAGGTCTTCCGGATTACATACAAATTGAAAACTTGCAATAAACGGTTTTCTCACCATACTTATTGGAACAACAAACCTTCCTTTAAGAGATCTGACCATAAATGTGAGCTTTGTTCTTTCGCAACTGATTGTCGTTTGAGCGTATTTTTTCTGCAGAGCATTCATCTTATCAAAGATTCTTTCAACAACTTTTTTGAGTTTTTCTTCGTTCATTCTTTTTTCTCCAAAATTTTCTCAATAACTTTTCCAACTATTCCGCTAAAAACGAGTATGCAGATCCCTATGAAACAAACTGCAACAAATACGTCTTTTGAAAGTTCGATAATTGTTTTCAAAATCAATCCTCCTTAATAAGTTCAAACCGTTCAAGTAAGTAGGCAATGGCTTTGACATTATATAAAAGCCCTGCACCAGTTTTTCCAGACTTGCCTTCCCCTTCATAAGTTATGCACTCAACATTTTTATCATATTTTAATCTTATATTTTTAAGCTGTGTGCTTATAATCTTGCCAAACTCCGCCAACTCACTTTCCGTCAACGGCAGAGTTCCATCACTCAAGGGTTTGCGTTTGTTTTCCATTCTGTAAATTATCTTTTCAAGCATAGTAAATTCACCATTTAAAAACTCGGACAATACCCCATTTGCTATGGAATCATCTCTGTCTTTCTTTTTTTCTTCATAAAGCTCTTTTAATTCTTTTAACAACATAATCTCAATCCTCCTTAATAAGTTCAAACCGTTCTGCAAGGTAGCGGATGGCTTCAACTATCGTTACGATTTCCCAGTTTGATGCTTTTTCAACATATATTCTTCTGTCGAAAACAACCCTCACAATCGGGATGTCAATCATTTCCGATAACTTTTCCAACTCTTCAGCCGTCAACGGTAAAGTCCCGTCACTCAGGGGTTTGCGTTTTTCTTTCTCTACTAAAACTGCATCAGACCTTAAACCACAGCAATGCTCACCATTTTCAGCACTTATCCAATCGTTTTTATCATTGCATTTTTCACCATCCCAGAATCTACATTTTCTTGTTTCGCAACTGTTCATAATCTCAATCCTCCTTAATAAGTTCAAACCTTTCAAGTAAGTAGGCAATGGCTTTGATGCTTGATATTTCTTCTCCGCCGTAGTCGCCTGCTGATTCCACAAAGTATGAAATGAATATTGCATCATTAACGATCTCGACAAGTGTTACCTTTTTTCCGATAATCTCGCTTAATTCTTCAAGCTCTTCTTTTGTCAACGGCAAGGCCCAATCACTCAAGGGTTTGCGTTTGTGTTCGTCAACAACCATGTAATATTTGCCATCTTTTTTAATGTAAATCGGAAGACCTTCAACATAGTTTATTGTCGTGTTTATTTCTTCGGGATCTGATTTAATTAGTTTCAGCATTGTCAACTCCCCTATAACTTTCTGCTATTATTTTACTGCAACTCATTGAATTGCTTATCATTCTGTCGAAAATGTGACTGCCGTACGAATCAATAAGCTCGGAGCTTGACATATTCGTCGTGTAAATCGTTTTCATATTGTTTCTGCATCTAAACTCTACCACTTCTGTTACAACAGATCTTCTCGCTTTAAGCTTTGCATCGGAGCCGACTTCTCTTCCTATGTCGTCAATAACCAAAACGCCAAATCTGTTGTAGTCTCCTGGGTCGTTTTTTGTGTCAACGCTGCTACACCTTAATATTCCGAAAGTTATCTCTTTTCTCCAACCAATGCTCTTAGCAACAGAAACTCCAAGGTGGGTTTTGCCTACGCCAACAGCTCCGGAAAGTATCAGATTCGTCTTATCTGAATCAATAAACTCTTTGCACATTTCAAAAGCTTCGACTGTTTCGGGTCTGCATTTGAAGGTCCGCAAATCTGCCTTCAATTCAAAACCTTCAAAACCTGAGCTTTCAAGATTTCTGCAGTATTCCCTCCACCTGTTTGCTTTTCTTATTTCTGAATCAACTTTTTCGTTTTCAAGGATTATTTTGTCGGTTTTGGATTTTTCTTCTACCATTTTCTCACAGCAGTTTATTTTGACAGTTCCGAGACCATCTTCTTTTTCTTTGTAAATTATTTCTCCGCAGTAAGCACATCTTATCTGGTCTCTTTTGCCAAAATCTCTTCTGTCTGCGTGAATATAAAATTCCTTGAGAAACTCGCTTAATGTCATTTCTTCCATAGATCTCTCCATTTAAAATTTAACCTTTGACTTATTCGTTTCAATGTAACTTTCATCAACAACACATTTCTTCTTCATTGTGTTTTCTCTACTTCTTCTATCCCAATTCAAAATAACATCGTAGTGGTCTTTGTATTTTTTTCCGGTCTGATATAGATAATAGTCTAAATCATTAATTTTTCTTTCTACATCTTTTCCAAACTTTTCTGAAAGCTTTTTGTGTTCATCTTCCGTTAGAGATACCATTCTTTTTTCACCATAGCTTTCTTTTTTCTTTTTCCTCACATCTATTTCAGGGAACAAGCTTTCCTGAGATCCTGCGATTTTTTCTTTTGAATCTGGAGGGCTTTTTGCTGTTCGCTTGCTGTTCGCTTGCTGTTCGCTTTCCTGATACTCCAACCACTTAACTACTGTAATCACTCTGAATTTGCTGTTCGCTTGCTGTTCGATTTGTCCGTTTCTTTCAAAAATCTTTAAAAGTCGCTCTATTTTTGATTCAGATATTCCGGTTTTTTCAGCTATTGATTTTCTCGATGTTATCATCTGCCCCGGCTTCACATTTACTTTTTGAAGTCCGATAAGAACATCCTTTTCGCTTCTGTTCGCGATTATCAATAAATGAATCCATAAATGAACGGCTTCGGAGTCATTATAAAAAAACGAACTCTCCAAACACCTGTGAAGCTTGATGTATCCGTTCATTTTATCTCCCGTTTTTCTTTGGTCTTCCCGTTGTTTTTCTGTTCTTCAAAAAATATTCGAGATCATCCCTTGATATCATAACCGGCTCTTTGTAAGGAATGGTCTTCAATCCGTTCTGCATCATTATCCATTTTCTTACTGTCTGAGTTGCTACATCCTTTAACACCGCGACTTCCTTTACTCTTAACTCCTTTTTTGTTTCCAAAACATCTTTGTTTACTTCATTCAGCATAAAATCCTCCGTCTTTTTTGCAGGCATACACCGGCAATCCAGTTTCCTCTTTTAATTCTTTTACTGCTTTCGCTACATTCAAGTTGTCACTCGAAAGATGGCAGATATAAATTTCTCTTGCGCTTTTGTCTATGGACTTTTTTAAATACAGCTTGAGATTTCTTAGACTTATGTGACTTTCGACTACTCTATTCATGTGAGCATTATCTACATCTTCCGATATGGTTTCTTCGTCATAATTGCACTCTATAAGGTAGTGAGTAACTTTTCCGAACTTCTTATAAACATAATAAGTGTCGGTTGCAAACAGTAACCTTTCTCCGGTCTCCAAACTCTCAAGTAGATAACAAAACGGCTCTTCTGCATCGTGATCAGCATCAAAAGGATAGACCGCGAATCCGCCTATGGTATAGGTTTCTTCTTTTTCAATTACGGTTGCTTGTAAGTTTTTGGCTTCCCTTGTTCCGCGAGAGCAATAAACATTAACTCCATACTTGTCGAACTTGTCAGAGTATTTTGCGTGATCATCGTGTTCGTGAGTCAGCAGGGCATATTTCGGAATATGCCCCACCGCTCTTATAACCTTGTCCGGGTTCACACCTGCTTCCAACATTATTTCATTTTTTCCGTCAGAAACAACATAGCAATTTCCCGAACTTCCAGAAGCTACACAATATATTTTCATTTTTTACCTGCAAAATCAGGAAGCTCCTCTTCCGTTCTTACATCGTCTGGCTCAAGTGCGCTCGGGTCTTTTGGTTCGTCTTCTTTTTCTTTCCTTGCTCTTTTCTTCGTAAGAGATTCCTGTTTAGCTTCCGGCTGTTCGGGTTCTTTTTCTTCTGTTTTAAAGTAATCTTCCGGCAAAGCAAATCCGTCTCGAATAGAAACATAGACCCTTTTCAATCTCATTATTTCTGCCGGCTCTATCAACTCGATCGGCTTGCCTATAAATTCCGACAACTGTTTTATTGAGATTCCGAACTCCTCAAAAGCTGTGGCCAAAAGTCTTATTCCTTCTGGAGTTGTATCGCAGTTTGTTTTCTGTGTCATAGCAACCTGCTTCATCGCCATTTCCATTATTTCAGCAGGTATTATGGATAGGATGCAAGCCCTTACTCTTCTGCTTGCATTATTTGCGACTGCTTCATAAATATCTCTCTGTTCTGTGAGCTTTACATTTCCTTTTTCTTTGGAGTATCTTTCGTGCTTTACAGAGAAAATTTTGCTTACCCTTGTGTTCGTTTCCAGATCCCACGCGTAGCTTTCTATGGTGCTTTCGCTGTCGCCTCTTTCTATTTCTCTGACTCCGTATTCAACATTTCCCCATATCTGAGCCACTGCTTCTGCAAGTCTTATGCTTGCACCTGAAACAATTTCGCGACCTTTCGGATACTGATACATTGCAACTTCCGCGAGTCTCACCTTTGAGCAAGCTGTTTTGATTTTTTCATAACAATCCTTAATGTTTCTCGGAAACTTCTTAGCCATCACAACCTGCGCCTGAACCTGCTGAACCTCTCTTGCGATTGTGCTTTCAAGCTGTCTTCCTTCTACTTTTACAATTTCTCCCATTTTCTCCTCCTATATCTGTGTAAGTTTTGGATACTTTTCATCTACATACATCGCAACAACCCTTAGACCTGTTTTCGGCAGATCAACGACACTTTCTGCGTTGTCAATAAAAACAGGCAGATCTTTGCCATAAAAATTCTGCAGTACCTCACAAAGCAAAAGACCGACCGTTATTCTGCTTGCGTTATTTGCTGTCGAAAAAGGTATGTAATCTTCTCCGTCAATGGATATCATCGGCTCACACACTTCGTTAAGACCTCCATTCTGCTGTCTTTCAAACATCTTGAATTTTATGCCGAACTTCTCAACTACTCTTTCTTCCGCTATCTCAACTTTCTTCTTGATAAGACCTTCGAGTGCAAAAATGTTCTTCATCGCTGTCTGGTGTTTTTCTTTCAACTGGTCCTGTTCTGCTTCAATTTCTTTAACTCTTGCTCTCTGTTTCTCCGCGGATTCATAAACTCCAAGCTCCCCTTGAAGATCTGATAGAACTTCGTATGCGGTTTTTCTTTTCTCCAAAAAAGGAGCTGTCATTTTGTCTATTTCTTCTTTTTCTCCTTCAACTGCCTTTTTCAGATCACTTATTTCTTTTTCTATTTCTGCTGTGGCTGCAACCTTTTCTTTCGGCTCAACCATACTTTCAAGCGCCTTCTTCATAGCTTCCAAATTGAGTTTTTCGGTTGTCATTTCATCTTCATACTTTTCCTGGAGTCTCTGTTCTTCTGCTACCTTTTCATTTATTCTTTTCAAGCGATCTGCTTTGTCTGCGTTGAAATTCTGAATAGCTCTGCTTTCATCCCTTATGGTTTCTCCGCAATGAGGGCATTTAACACCGACTCCACAGGTTGGACACTCTTCTTTCTGCTCGTATTCTTCGAGCTTGATTTCATTGAACTTTCTTTCATAGCTCTGTATCTTTTCCTTGCAACCGTTTACACCTTCAAGGAGCCGTGTTATTGTTTTGTTCTTGAATGAAATTTCAGATTCTTTTTCTTTTCTTGTGAGTTCATAATCTGACTTGCTTTTTTTGTTTGCTCTTGCCGTGGAATCAATGAGGTCTTCAAGTTTTTTCTCTGCCTTTTTGAGATCCTCCTTTGCCTTTGCTCCTGATGAAACCTTTTCTATATCTTCGTCAATTACCTTTATCCTTCTCTGGCACTCTTCAATAAGAAGAAGAACCTTTTCTTTGTCTCCGGTCGTTTCTGGAATTGCTCTGCTTGCTTCTTTCTTGCTTATTCTGAGTTCGTCAAGCTGTTTGTCTATTGCAGAAACTATTCCTTTAAAACTTACAATGGATTCAGAAGCTGATCTACCCTCAAGCAACTTCGGAAGATTCGGAAATTCTGGTATCATTTTAGCGATATCAATTTCCGATGTTTCTCCACCGGTAACCTTCATAATAACTTCTCTTCTTTTTTTCCAATGCATCTTCTCCGCGAAATACATAGGGTCAACGCACATAGAAATTTCTTCTTCCGTGCCAACCTTCTGCTTTATGAAATCGTCGTAACCTATGATACCTGTTTTTTTGTCCGTGTTTTTTCCAACCTGCGTAAAAGGGTTTCCATCTTCCGAAATATAATATTCCGTAGTGTGGCCGGTCATACTTTCTTCGGATTCTCCTCTTTTCTTTTTCCATTCCTCTCTGTAAATTCTTTTAACAGCCCAACCGTCTTCGTGTATCTCTCCTCCGTGATCAAGCTGATGTTCAACACCTTCTCCTTTTCTTGTTTTGATTTCAAAATCTGCTCTGCCCTGCCCGTCCCTGCCGGTCAAAATCCAAAGGAAATTGTCTTTAAGGGTTGTTTTGCCAGTAGCGTTTGAACCTCTTACCTGCGAGCTTTTTGACAAATTGAGAATAAACGATTTTATTCCTCTGAATCTGTCAACTACCAATTTCTGTTCCATTTTGCACCTCCTGAATGTGGAATATTACCACTTCTCAAAGTCTATCAGAGTTAAAAAATAAATGCAAATAAATCGCTGATTTTTTTATTTAGTGATTTTAGCCAGTTAAGCTACTTGTTAAAAAATAATGAAAAAGACGGCTTAAAGATACATTTATTTATACTTCTTTTGATTCTCTTCTTTCTTATTATTCTTGTTTGTGTCCGTTTGTTGTTCGTTTGTTGTTCGTTTGTTGTTCGTTTGTTGTTCGATATATTATTGCTCAAGTCCGCAAATAATTTATTTTGTTGCGTTTTTAGTTGTCCGTTTGTTGTTCGATTTTACAAATATATTTTTATAAAAAAAAGAGGAGCTAAAAGCTCCCCTTGAAAAACGGCAATCTTTTTTGGAGTCTTATGGAGAGATTCGACTTCGCGATAGACCGTCTGTTTTTTCTAAAACAGCAATTTTTTGGGATTCAAACAGATAAGCTTCTTTTTCTGAAAAGTCTATAAGGACTTTGCAGTCAGTTTCGATTTCAAAATCTTTTCCAATTTTTTCCAATGAGATTTTTTCACAGTCAAAAATTCCGTTTTTGGTTTTGACCGTCATTGAACAAGTGCCGGTAAAATCATATTTTCCACTTTCAACTTTCTGATCATAAGTGCAAAAATAAGAATTACCTGCTTTGTCTGTTCCTCCGATTCCGATTTTGTTGTCTGAAACTTTAAGCGAGTACCCTGCACAGGCGACAAGTGCCAAAGCAAGAATACACACAAAAACAATCTTTTTCATAGCTCACTCCTTTTCTTTGAGAAGGTTTCTAAGTTGCTCTATTTCGTGCTTAAGCTCCTTGTTAACCTGATCTCTGTTTATAATACCGCTTTCCAATGTTTTTACATATTCCCTTAATTCCTGTATTTTCTTTTCAAGCTTTACCTTTACGGTTTCGTCTTTTATTTCTCCGACAGCAAGGATTATTCCTTCAATTATAGCTGTCGCGAGTCCGGTAGTAGTCATTTTTTTGCATAAACTCTAAAATAAACAACACCGAGGTTTGCAAGCAAAGCAACATAGCCACTTGCTTTTTCGACTGCGCTTATAACAACAGGGTCATCAACACCTATTTCACCAAGAACAAGTCCGGTGCGAAAATAAATAATCAATGAGATTGCCGAAGCCACAGCACTCCAAACGGTTCTGCTTGCTACTGCAATAACAAAAAAATCTACAATCTTTTGCATCCTTGTTTTTTTCATTTTTCACCTCTTTTAATCATTTGTTCAAAACATTTTATACTGTCTTTTTCAAATGCGGAAATATCTATGCCTCCGTGCATTGATCCGTTTTCGGAATTTATTTTACCGCTTTTTTCCTGAAAAGCAATCATCGGGTAAACTATGTATGAATCATATTTGGTAACTATGCTTTTTGATATTTCAACATCTGTTATTTCGCTATCAACCGAAGACAGTTTTTCTGATAATTCTTTGTAAATAATCTTGTTGAAAATAATTGCGTGAGCTCCCCATATTCTATGCTTTTCGTTTTTGTTGAGTTTGTACAGGTTTTTGCCTACTTTTTTTACAGAACCTTGTGATTGTATGTAGCAACCAAGATAACAAACTCCAAAGTTTTTAGGTAGATCAATCAATGCGCTCTGTAAAACTTCATAAGCATTTGTCATAATTTCTGCATCGTCTTCAAATATTATTATCATTTTATCAGTAGCTTTTTTCAATATATTTGCGAATGTCATTCTGTTTGAAATTTCTTTTGCGTTTGTTATGGATATTTTTTTTCCGATCGAATCTATTATTGATCTTACTGCTTTTCCAGATATTGACTCCGGTTCTATCACTTCACTACAAATACCTAATTTTTTTTCTTGTTCCATAAAAAAGGAAAGTCTTTTTTTGTCTTCCTTCATATTTAAAACATATGATTTTATTGTTGTTTTTGGATAAAATCCAAGATCTTTGAGGATTTTAGTTTGGTCTAAATTAGACGACCACAATGTAGGTTCTTTTTCGTCAAGTATGTAAAATAATTCGTCTTCACTATGTTTTCTTAATGTTATTTTGGTGTTTGATTTTTTAGCAATCAAAGCCAATCCAAGATCAGTCATTCCGCAACAATCTATGTTGTCTATATCTACTGTGAACTTATTTAGGTCTATAGCCATAACACCGGTTCCGCCAACATCTACAACGATGTCACGATCAAATCTTTTTAAACAAGAAAAATATTCTTTGCATTCTTTTATGTTTTTAGCTAAATAATTTAGATTTCTTCCGTGAATGGTAACTATTTCAACATTATTTTCTATTATAAAATTTATGTGATTTTTAAAATATTCATCTGAATAAATTAAATCATCATCGCAGGAAAAATAAAACTCATTTCTTTTGCTTTTTGACCACAAGAACTTACCCTTATCTTTCTGATCTTTTTCCGGTATTACTGCTTCAACATTTTCAACATTTAAGTTTTTTAGCCATTTTGGTATTTCTTTGTATTCGTTTAAGCATACTCTTACAATGTCAACTTTTTTAACTACATCTTCTATTGTTTTTTTAAAATATTTTTCTCTTTTCGGAAATGTAGCAAAATTAGCTGAAACTAACTTTTTTTCTATTTTTTCAAATTTATTGATTTCTGGTGTTATTTTTAGAGGTCTGTCGGTATTTATTATTTTTCTATACTCAGATCTTATCTCTGAATTGTATCCGTATTTGTTGCTCTGTGTAACTTGTTTTCCGTGAGTTCTTCTGAAAAATAATTCATTGTGCCTGTGAACATTAACTCCTAGTTTTCTGATTCTGTCTAAAATTTCACTATCCCCGGCACACCTCCATGGCATAAATCCTCCAAGATCTTTAATAAGCGAAACCGGTGCGACAAGAACGCCATCGTGTCTAACAACTGAAACAAGTCCAGTGTTGATAATTTTTTCTATCATATCGGGATGCATTTTGTCGTCAGCTCCAAAAACAATTATGTTTCCACTATTGACCATAGAAAGCATTGTGTTAAGAGCAATGTATGTTCCTTTGTTTTCTTTGCAGTAATACGCTTCAAGGTTTCTGTATTTGTTGATTATTCTTTCTACTTCCTTTTTTGTATCATCGCATCCATCGACACAAACGAATACATTTAAGATATTCCCTTTTTTTAACCAAGTTTGATCGTAAATCGAATCTATACATTCTTTAATATATTCAGATGCATCATAAGCAGGAACAAGAACATTTAATGGTCCGTTATCTAATTTCATTATGCTCCTTGTGTTTTTTCCAAAATAATGTTTTTGTAACGCCAAATTCATCAAGTATTTTTTCTGAGTTGGAGATTTTTTCTTTTTTTTCATACCCACTTTCGCAAACAAATGAGTGAGCGTTTTCGTGTCTCCTATAAAGATAAAGTCTTTCGTCTGTTTCGATATTGTTTTTTATTATTTCTTTGCCTTGAAACTGTTTTTGGAAGGTTTCGACAAGTTTTGTGTGGTCATGTAACACA
>Ga0265293_10006658_pt1 | contig 18301 bp, 13 predicted proteins | sample Munlanlewell138R_FD_192505 | JGI IMG/M metagenome (GOLD analysis project Ga0265293, IMG submission 192505) | Leachate microbial communities from a municipal landfill in Southern Ontario, Canada - Leachate well 138R | ecosystem: Engineered > Solid waste > Landfill > Unclassified | place: Canada...
CAAAGGGTTACCCACTATAATACATCACCTTATAAAGATGATTTGATCGATCCATGGCAAATGAAAATAAGGCTGATTTAAAAAATGGGGGAATGCCAAAAAAATAACACTTGACAAAAATGGGGGGGGGTAGCAAATGATGGTCAGTGGGAGGTAGACATGAGAAAATATATTTTGCTCCTTGCACTAATGCTTGCTTTGGTCCCGCTAATTGCAGACCAGGCATGGCAACAGGCAATTCAAGTCCGCGGATTTGACAATGTCAGTTACAGTGGCCAATCCGTGTTTACCCATGACGGGTATCATTTCCTGATGTGGAAAGAAAACCATGGCGGTGCTATGAAGTATTGCTGTCAGCTTTACGATCAGGATTTTCAGCCACAGTGGCAAGAAGATATGTTTCTCTTTCTAAACATATCTTACCTCGTCAATATCTATGACTTAATTGAAACCAGTGATTCCTCCTTCGTGATTCTGTATTTCAATTATGGGGTCAGGGCGCTCAAGATTACCCGTGAGGGAGCCTTGCCTTGGGGAGACGAAGGGATCAGCATCTATCACCAAACACTTCAGGGTTTGTCAATGGCTGCAGATTTGAACGGCGGGCTATATCTGGCATGGGCTGGCAGCGGTAATGACCACAGACCTGTTACCATTCAACACCTTGGCTCGGATGGCAGCCTCAGCATGGCAAGCGGGGGAGTAAGTTTGGACAATGCCATTTCTTATAGAGCCAGCCTTCTTATTCGTCCGGATAACAGTGTACTTGTTGCCTGGGGAGTTGAGCAGAGTTTGCGGGCTAATATCGTAAATAGTTCCGGTCAGCTCTTGTGGAACCAGCATATCGATATCCCATCTCAGAATCAATATCCAGGGGTGGGTTTATGCGCCTTTGAAGACTCTTCTTTTGCCCTCTGCGTCGAGGATTACAACCACTTAGATATTCACCGCTTCAATTCATCCGGCGAAGCGCTGTGGCAACAGCCGGTTACCACAATAAACGAATACAGTCTTAACGCGCTCAGTTTGAAACTCAAGCTTGCGTCCGACAATTCAATCCTGATAATGGTAAAATCTCAGTATGGACATCACTTACAGAAGGTTAGCGCGGATGGCTTGCTGCAATATCCCGCGTCCATCAATTTGCAAGACTGGGTTGGATATATAGACAGATATAGCGATATTATCCCTCTTGCAGATGGTGCTTGTGCTGTGGTGCTCACCTCCTCTTTGGAATCTATTCCGGAAAAAGAACTCCATGCTGTTAAAATCGATGGCTCCGGTACGGTGAGCGTTCATCCGATAACCAATACAAACGATAAAACATCAACTTGTACGGCACATATTTTCGAGGGAGATATCCACGTTGTGTGGCAGCGCTGGACGAAGGAGGAAAGCGGAATCTATGCCCAGAAACTGGATGCAGATCTTTTAACCACCCAGATACCAGGTGGTTTGCCTCTCCGCTTTGGCAGTAATGGCGTGGTGAATAGAACACAGATTGCAGCTACCCAGACGGGCTGTGCAGTCGCCTGGGAACAAGCTCCCAGCCATTACAACCGTTGGCAATACCGTCTGCAATACTACTCCAACCAAGGGCAACCGCTCTATGGCGCTGAAGGGCTGCGCATCAACCAGCCGGGCAGCCTCCTTACTGGAATCCAAAAAATCATATCCAACGGGACCGACCTGTTGTTGATTTGGGGTGAACAAACCGATGGAATATCCAGCACTCGCATGCAGATCATCAATGCTGATGGGGAACTGCTGCTTGGGGCTGGGGGAATGGAAGTAAGCACTGATTCTTCAACGGCAGGTGCGGAGTCACTTTATGCCACCAGCCATCAGGGAGATTGGTATCTCTTGTGGGTGAGTGGAGGCAATGTGATGGGGCAAAAAATAAGAGGCACCCAAGCCCTCTGGGGCAATGGCAGGCAGCTTACTGTATCCCACCCACAATACGGTGGCAACGTTAGCGGATGCTCACTAACTATGCCGTGGCTGTTTTGGAAGGTCAACGGCAACCAATTTTGCAAGCGTATTGATACAGAGGGCGTCACTCAGCCCGGGTTCCCTGAATACGGGAAATTTCTTGCCATGCAACCTCCCGGCAGCCCTTGGGTGGAGGGAACTTCCGCTCTCACCGTCTGCGGAGACAAGCTCCACATGTTCAAAAGGTATTCATACACAACCGGTCCACCTGAATATACAGAACGTCAATGCCGTCATACCTTCTTTGGTCCCGATGCAGAGCCGCTGTTTGCCCCCGCGATAGTGGATGATGCCTCATATTTTAGCTATAAGAATAACGAGCTGTGGATGACTGGCTACATGCGCAACGATTACTATATTCGCAAGTACGATACCCTTGGGAACGAGCTGTCCAATCAATCCATACAGCTTGATGGATTACCATTTTTCTTTGACTGGGCTACAAGCTGGGATTTTCTATCCTCCGAAAACGAACATCTGGTGCTGGTGAGCGGAACTTCCATCTTTCATTTTTATATCACACCTGAAATGGAACCGCAGGTGCCGGCGGATTATATGATCCATTCCGGCACTGTAAGCAATTATCCCACAGTGGCTTTCAGGGATGACAGCGTGTGGTTGAGCTTCAAGGATGGCGCCGATCCCAATACAAACTATAATATAGGGATCAAAATGCAAAAGCTGGTGCGGATTCCACCTTCCAACCCGGATGACACTCTGCCCCCTGCAAATATGCTCCGCTTCACAAGTTGCAGCCCCAATCCCTTCAATCCTCATGTAAATATCTCTTTCAACATCCCCAAGCCCGGCGATGCAAAACTGGCGGTCTATGACCTGCGGGGCAGAAAGACACGAATTCTTGTTGATAACTTCCTGACCGCAGCCGAGCATCAGATAATGTGGGATGGCAAAGACGACGCCGGCAGAGACGTGGCATCTGGTGTGTATATCCTACAGCTGGAAAGCGGAGGGAAGTCCAGTTCGCGCAAAATTAGCCTGCTCAAGTAGAGTTCTTCCCTGTTAACCACCCTTGTCTCTCCCTTGTCTCGGCAAGGGTGAGACAAGGGTGGTACAAGGGAGGCTAATAGGGAAGGAGTGGGAAATGAACGATGAATGATTAATAATGAAGGATGGTTGCAATCATTCATCATACGTCGTTAAATATTCTTTATTCATCGCTTACGCAGCAAGCTCTCCAAAGAGTCTCAGAGAGACGATATTTTAGGTCAACTAAAACTATAGTAACACTTTACGAGTCTCGGAGAGACGGCATTTTAGATCAAAACTATCGGGCGTAGCCCGCCTTCCTGCGAGCGACAGCGAGTCTTCTGGCCTCTATCCTCTAACCCCTCGCTTGCGCAGCAAGCTCGCTATATACTATCAAGGGTGTTTTGAATGCTGTTTTGGATATGCTCTGCCAGTTTGGCTCTGTCATTAAATAGGGGATCTGAAGTGAGGATGGGGGGGAGGAGGCGGATTTTGATCAGTCCTTTATGAATATTCCCGTCTATTTCATACAGTTTCCAGCTATCCTTGATGGCAAAAGGCACGATGGCGGCATCTGCCATTTGGGCAAGCTTGAGGCTGCCGTTGTGAAATTCTCCCATTTTATCGCTTTTGCTGCGGGTGCCTTCCGGGAAAATGATTTGCGAGTGGCCGTTTCTGATCACTTCGGCACTCTGTTTGAAGGATTCCAAGGCTGCCCGTGGATTGCTGCGGTCTATAAAGATGCAATTGATGATGCGCATCCATTGGCTGAGGATGGGTACTTGGAAGAGTTCCTTTTTGGCGATAAAGCCCACAGGTTGGCCACTCCAGCCCAAAAAAGCGGGGATGTCAAAATTGCTTTGATGATTACCCACAAAGCAGATGCGAGGGGTATCGGGGATGTTTTCATAGCCTTGAAAATCTACTTTGCTGCCGGTGCTGCGCACCACGGCTCTGCCCCAAAAGTAGCGGGCAAAAAGGGTCATCTTCAAATAGTGGCGAGGGGGCAACAGCCATTTGCCCAAAAGATAAATGGGAAGGGCTATCAAACAAAGCAGCATCAGCAGGATTAGTAGTATTTTCCAAAGAAAGGTGGTGATTTTGGCGATCATATTATTTCTCTCTAATAACTCATTGTCACCCATTCGTCATAGATATCGCCGAGGGAGGTTACCCAAGCTTTATGCCTCTGTGCGCGCTCTATGGTGTGCCAATAAAGCTTGCCCAAACCGGGGTAATCGATGGGGTCAAAGCTGGTATTGTGCCACAATAGGGATAGGTGGGATTGATATTTTGCCGCCAGATCGGTGAGCCTGTCCAGGCTGCGTCTGGATTGGGCAAGACCCATATTCATCGCTTTGGGGGAATGCAGGGTGGTATCCATCACGATGAGAGGGATTTCCAACACGTGGAAGGGGCGGTTTTCAGCCAGATTGAAGGGGAAAAAGGGGAAGGAAATGCCTGCTCTGAATCCGATGTTTTCCCAATAGCCCAGGGTGGAGTCATACTGGATGCCGGCATTTTCCAAGATGGTAAAGCTTTTTTGATAATCGAAATGTAGATAGTGGGTGCGAAAACCCTTGGGGTCAAAGCCCAGGCTGCGCAAGCGATTCAGCTCTGCTTCCAATATTTCAGAGCTAAAGGCTGATCGGGGAGAGCCGTGCAAGCCCACCTCCTGCTGTCCCAATAGATACAAAATCTCTTCCTTATACTGGGGATTGGCAAAGTAATCCTGCCGCTCATCTTCGGTGTCTTGGGCACTCATCAGGAACCAGGTGGATTTTACCCCCAGCTTGTTTTCAGTATCGATCAGCTTTTTGATCTGGCGCCAGGGATTGTGGAAAAGTGTTTTGTACACCCCGTGCCCCGCTATCTTCCACAGGGCGCGCAGGGGCCTTTTGGGCAGGGTCTTCAGGTTGTAAACAAAGGTTTGCCGGCGCTGTCTGGCATCCCAGTAATCCCAGTAATCTATATCATGGGAGAGGGATACGCTAAACAGCCGGTCTTTGTTCCAAAAGATATCGCGCTCAACTTCCGGGATATATTTGCCCACAGCCCACAGCAGGATTTGGCTGTATACATCCACCACCGGGGTTTCGGTAAAATCCCATCGGTATTGCAGGGATTGGTGGTAATCCACCCTGCCACTGGCTGTGCCATGAAAGCCCAGGATGTATTCATGCCAGCAGGTGAGAAAGTAGAAGCCGCTGGCAACGAGGTCTTTGTGGATCACACAGCGCAGGGTATCCAGAGAAAAGATTTCGCCTCCCCGGGAAAAGAGGAAGGGGATATTCTCATGTTTATAGCGGAAAAAATCCACCTTGTCCAAGGGATAGAGCTCGCGCTGCTCAAAGAAATCCGCAGTTCCTTCCTGATAGCGAATCTGTATGGGATACTCTTCGTCTGTGGAATGTCCATAATAAAGATGCGCACCTTCAAAGCGGCTGCCATACATAAACTTGGGGTTTAGCCTCAGGATATGGCAATAGGTGCGCAAGACATACTCTGCCTTGGGGATATATGCCTGGGGCAGGTTTAAGAGGATGATGATATTGGGATATCGTTCCACAATCAGATTTTGGCTTCTATCTTATCTTTGGGTTTGGCTTTGGTTCGCTTTGTTTTTACCGCCTTGGGGATACCGCCGATGAGGACATTCGAGAGTACGTCTTTCACCTGTCCCACAAAGTTGATATCCATTCCGCTCATGATGGCATCGGGAAAGTCGCTCAATTCAGCCTTGTTTTCCATGGGCAGGATCAGGTCTTTGATGCCGGCACGTTTGGCTGCCAAGATTTTCTCCTTCAAGCCACCTATGGGCAACACCTTACCTTGCAGGGTCACTTCTCCCGTCATGGCAATATCGTGGCGCACAGGCCTTTTGGTGAGCAGCGATGCCAGGGCGGTGGTGAGGGTAATCCCTGCCGAGGGACCGTCTTTGGGTATTGCTCCTGCGGGAAAGTGCACGTGTATATCCCACTTGTCAAAGGAATTGTCTGGTATTCCGTATTCCTCATGATGGGATTTGAGGTGGGAAAGGGCAATGCGGGCGGATTCTTTCATCACTTCACCCAGGAGGCCGGTGAGCTGGATATTGCCTTTGCCGGGCATGCGGGTGGTTTCACAAAAGAGGATTTCGCCGCCATAACTGGTCCATGCGAGGCCTGTGGCTACGCCCACTTCGCTCTTGCGGTTTGCCATCTCCAGGCTGAATTTGCGGGGACCTAAGTATTCGGCAATATCAGAGGCTTTGAGGCTGAGGGAAACCTCTTCCCCGGCTGCCACCCTCTTTGCCACCTTGCGGAAGATGGAGCCAATGCGGCGTTGCAGGTTGCGCACACCGGATTCTCGCACATAATAGCGAATCAGCTCTTGCAAGGCGGATTTCTGCAGCTTCACGATGGAGGGATTGAGGCCGTTGTTCTCCAGCTCGCGGGGGATGAGGTAATTGCGGGCAATCTCAATTTTGTCGGGCTCCATATAGCTGGTGAATTCTATGATTTCCATGCGGTCACGCAAAGGCGCCGGGATGGTATCCAAAGAGTTTGCCGTGGTGATAAACATCACTTCCCGCAGGTCAAAGGGCAGGTTCAGATAGTTATCGGTAAAGCTGTAGTTTTGCTCCGGATCCAACACCTCCAAGAGGGCAGAGGCTGGGTCGCCGCGAAAGTCTCGCCCCAGCTTGTCTATTTCATCCAACATAAAGACTGGGTTGGCGGTGCCTTGACGCTTGATCTCGGTGATGATCTTGCCGGGCATGGCGCCGATATAGGTGCGGCGATGACCGCGGATCTCAGCTTCATCGTGAATGCCGCCCAAAGAGATGCGGATAAACTTGCGATTGAGGGCTTTGGCTACCGATTTGCCGATGGAGGTCTTGCCCGTTCCGGGAGGACCCACAAAGCAGAGGATGGGACCTTTGAGGCTGCCCTTCAGCTTTTTGACGGCGATGTATTCCAACACCCTTTCCTTGGGCTTTTCCAAGCCGTAGTGGTCTTTGGTGAGCACCCTTTCTATCTTCTTGAGGTTCAGATTGTCTTTGCTATACACGCGCCAGGGAAGGTTCACTATCCAATCCAGATAATTGCGGATAACGCCATATTCACTGGATGCGGGTTGCATCGATGCCAGGCGCTCCAGCTCTTCCAAGGCTACACTGCGTACCTCTTCCGGCAAGTCGTTTTTGGCTATCAATTCATGCCATTTGAGGATTTCCTTGCTTACCTCGTCGCTCTCGCCCAATTCCTTGCGGATGGCATCCAGCTGTTCTCTGAGGTAATAGCGGCGCTGGTCTTCGCTCATTTCCAATTGGATATTGCTGCGGATATGGTTTTCCATGCGCAGTTGTTTGATGAGTTCGGCAAGGCATTCGTTGAGATAGCGATAGCGTTCCTTCAAATCCACCAGCTCCAGAATGCGCTGTCTGTCTTCCAGCTGCAGCTCCAGATTGCCGGCGATGATATCCGCCACGCGTCCGGCTTGTCTCACATTGCTCAAGCCGTTTATCATCTCCAGATTCAGCATATTGCTCTCTTGAGCCATCTTTTCCAAAAGCTCCAAAGCCACCGCACGGTAGGCATGGATTTCGGTGTCTTCTTCCACGGGCTCGGCAATACTCTCTACATCCGCCATCAAAAAGGGCTTGCGCTGCACTATCTTTTGCAGGCGAATGCGCGACGTCCCCTGTAAAAGCAGGGATATCGTACCATCCTGATTGCGCAGCATTCTGAGGATGGTCACCGCAGTGCCAATCTCGTGTTTATTATCATCGTCCTTATCCAAAAAGAACGCCATGGTTTTATCGTTGGACAGAGCGTGATCCACAACCAGTTTCGATTCCTCGTCAGACACAACCAGCGGCATCAAAAGAAATGGAAACATCACCACATTTCCATGATGCAAGACCGGTAGTGTTCTGGGGATTCTGCTGTTTTGATCTTCCATCTGCACACTCCTTAAAATATGTTTATGCTATGATACAAAAGATAAGCGAATAATCAATAAAAACAAATGGGGACATCCAAATAGACGGCCTGGACGGCAAATAATCTTCAAAGGGATGCTTTAAATACCGGGCTGTATCCCCTGCACCATCTCCAAGTCCAGGGCTGCAAGTAGTTCCTTGTGCAGGCTTTGCATGGTATCGGTGTCGGATTTATGGGCTTGGGAGATATCATAAGATTGCACGAAGCTGCCCGGGCTGCCCTTCATCACGATGATGCGGTGGGAAAGCACCAGTGCCTCGCCAATGTCGTGGGTTACCAGGATTATGCTCAGATTCAGCTTGTGGGCAATGTCTTTCAGCCAGATCTGCAGCTGTTTGCGGGTGATGGCATCCAGATTGGCAAAGGGTTCATCCAGCAGCAGCACCTTGGTATTGGTCATATAGGTTCTCAGAAAGGCGGTTCTTTGCCTCAATCCACCGGAAAGCTGCCAAGGCAGGTGGTTCCTGTGCTCCTCCAGTCCAAAGATGGGCAGCAGTTCATTGATGCGCATCTTTGCCTCTTTAATGTCTCGTTTGCCGATACGGGCTGGCAGCAGGACATTTTCAGTTACACTCAGCCAGGCAAAAAGCAGATCGTCCTGCGGCATATAGCCCAGACTTCCGCCCTTGCCCGTGATCTCTTTGTCTTGGTAGACCACGCTGCCGCCATCAGGCTTGATCACCCCTGCCAATAGCTCCAGAAAGGTGCTCTTGCCACAACCGCTGGCGCCGATGATGGAGAGGAATTCACCTTCCTTTAAGTCCAGAGAGGCATCCTTGAGGATGGGGCTTATCGTCCCATTCAGCCAAAAGGATTTGGAGAGCAAGCGAGCGCTAAGGATGGGGCTCATTGGGGCAAGAATTCGTTGGTAAACATCTTATCCGCCTTTATTCCCATCATAATCAGGCGTTTGTTGAACATCCAATCCACAAAGCCCTGCCACACTTCATCGCGCTGGTATCCCCAATACAAGGCATCTGCCTGATATTGATCTTTCAGATAGTTCATGCTGAGGCGGATATGCTCGGGATTGGCAGCCATTTCAGGCACTGCTTTGATCAGGATATCAGCCGCTTCGTTGGGATGCTGGATGCAGTATTGATATCCCTTGGCTACTGCTTCCATAAAGTCTTTTACCAGTTTTGGATCCGCCTGAGTGGTCTTTTCGTTGCAGATGAGCACCGGGGTATAATAGTCAAATACGGGATTCAGATCACGCACCGGGATATAATCCAGGGCAATGCCGCGTCTTTGGGCTTCCACACCGTCCCATCCCCAGAATATCCATTCAAAATCAGCTTCCCTGCCGATGGTGGAGAAAAAGTCGTACACGCCTTCCACCACGGTGATATCTTCAAAGGAGGCGCTGTCTGCCTTCACCACGGATTTGAGGATTTCCAGCTCGCTGGGCCAGCCGCTGCTGCCATAGCGTTTGCCGGCAAAGTCTTTGGGACGTGTGATGCCCGCTGATTTGAGCGAGGCAAAGCCGGAGGTGTTGTGTTGGATGATGGCAGCCAAGGATACCAGGGGGATTCCCTCCACCTGGGCGCGGATCACACTCTCCTGATAGCTGATGCCAAACAAGGCGTTTCCAGAGGCTACGATCTGCTCTGCACTGTTTTGACCGGGTTGGATGATCTCCACCTCCAGATTGGCATCTTTGAAATAACCCAGCTCCTGCGCCACATAAAGGCCAGTGTGGTTTGTGTTTGGCGTCCAATCCAACACCACTCTCAGCTTGCGGAGAGATGGATCTTCGCTCTTTTTGCGGCAGGAGGTGGCGCTGCCCAAGAGCAACGCGAGGCTAAGTATTACAAAAAGTGTCTTTTTCATGATTTAATGCTCCTTGCACTAACTGCGTGGATGATACATGCGATGGCTTTCCTTTAGGTAGCCGGTATTTACATGGGTATAAATTTGGGTGGTATTGAGGCTGGCATGCCCCAAAAGGGTTTGCACTACTCTCAGGTTTACCCCTGCCTCCAAGAGGTGGGTGGCAAAGCTGTGGCGAAAGGTGTGTGGCGTGAATTCCTGCTTGATATTGGCTTTTAGGGCTTCCTGGCGCAGGATCTTCCAAAAGCCCTGACGGCTGAGCTGATCCCCGCGGGTGTTCAAAAAGAGGAAGTCGCTGCGTTTGTGTTTCAGGATTGCCGGGCGATGTACGTTCAGATAGAGATCAAAGAGGGGCTCCAGGGAGTCCACATAGGGCACGTAGCGCTGTTTATCCCCCTTGCCATGCACCAAGAAGATACGCTCTAACCGGTTCAAACTGTGCAAGGTGAGGTTCAACAGTTCCGAGATGCGCATCCCCGTGGCATAAAGCGTTTCCATCATCAGCTTGTTACGCACCTCAAGGGAGCTTCCCATGGACAATCCATCCAGAAAGCCCAGCATGGTCTCCACATCCAGATAGTCTGGCAGCCTTTTGCCCACGCGGATGCTGGGCACCTTGTCAAAATCAGTGTTATGGGGGATATCGTTATCCTCCAGAAAGCGGAAAAACTGGTGGATGGCAGCCCGCTTGCGCGCCAAAGAGCTGGAGATGAGCCCCGCCTCGTTCAGCAGCGTGAGATATTCCACCACATGGGCATGGGTGATGGTTTCTACAGGCGTTTGCAGATATTCCAAAAAGTCTCGCAGGTCTCTTTCATAGCTACGCACGCTGTTTTCCGCCATACCTTTTTCCACTGAGATATAGAACACAAAGTCTCTCAGCAGGCTATATGCGGCAGGCAGGATGTTGGGTTCAGGTTCCACTTTGGTAATTGGGTGCCTCTTTGGTGATTCTGACGTCATGAGGATGGGATTCTTTCAATCCGGCGTTGCTGATTTCGATAAATTCCGCCTTTTTCCACAGGGCTTCAAGGTCGCCCGCACCGCAATAACCCATACCAGAGCGCAGGCCACCTGTCAGCTGATAGAGATATTCCTGCATCGGGCCCTTGTAGGGAACCATGCCCTCTATGCCTTCAGCCACCAGCTTGCTGGTATCAAAATCCTGTTGGAAATAGCGGTCTTTGCTGCCTTTTGCCATGGCGCCAATGGAGCCCATCCCGCGATAGCTCTTGAAACGGCGGCCATTATAGATAATCATCTCACCCGGGCTTTCATCCGTGCCGGCAAAGAGGGAGCCTATCATCACGGCGGCTGCCCCTCCGGCGAGGGATTTGACGATATCTCCTGAATACTTGATGCCTCCATCGGCAATGATGGGAATGCCGTGCTTGTGCGCCATTTCAGCACAATCAAAGATGGCTGTCAGCTGGGGAACCCCGATGCCGGCAACCACGCGTGTGGTGCAGATGGAGCCGGGACCAATGCCCACCTTCACTGCATCAGCCCCTGCATCTATCAGATACTGGGTGGCAGCTCCGGTGGCGATATTGCCAGCCATCACGTCCACATTCAGGCGTTTCTTCACCGTTTGCAAAGCTTTGTAGATGTTGCTCTGATGGCCGTGGGCGGTGTCTATCACCAAGAGGTCTGCACCCATGGATACCAGTTCCACAGCTCGCTCCAGATAGTCTCCCCAAACGCCGATGGCAGCGCCCACCAAGAGGCGGTTTTGGCTGTCTTGCACTGCCTGGGGGTATTCATCACGGTTCAGGATGTCTCTCACCGTCAGCATCCCGCTCAGGATGTCTCCTGCCTCCACCAAGAGCAGCTTTTCTATCCTGTTCTTTTGCAGGATTATCTTTGCCTCTTCAAAGCTCACGTTTTTATCTGCCGTCACCAGCCTTTCACGTGGGGTCATCAGTTCTCTCACCTTGCGCTGGGGGTCGCTCTCAAAGCGGATATCACGATTGGTGAGGATGCCCACCAGGCGGTTGTTTTCCAATACGGGAAAGCCGCCAATGCCATAGCTCTTTTTGAGGGCAAACACCTTTTCCAGGGTGTCGTCTGGAGACACGGTGTAGGGGTTGGAAATCACACCGCTTTCGGCTCGCTTCACCAGGCGCACCTCGTTTGCCTGCTCTTCGATGCTGAGGTTTTTGTGCAGGATGCCGATGCCGCCTTCACGGGCTACGGCGATTGCCATATCATGCTCCGTCACGGTATCCATGGCGGCGCTCATGATGGGTATGCGCAAGTGTATATTGCGGCTGATGCGTGTGCCCAGATCCACTTCAGAGGGCAACACCTCAGAATCCTGGGGCACCAGCAGCACATCATCAAAAGTGTATGATTTACGTATCTGCTTCATCGGATAATTCTCCTTTGTGCCAAAATATCCTCAAGCCCATTGGTGTCAAGAAACAAAACATGTTGGTATCCCCCTTTTTTTGCTTTTGCCTCTACTGCTGAATATCTCCCTCTACTATACATAGGGAAACGCGGGATCAAATGCGATAATGCTATTCACCAAGCTACCATAATATACTGCTTGGCATGCCGATGCAAAAAGGTTATAAAGTTTGACTCTACGCAGATATTGTGGCAGCGTGCAAATATTATGATTCTGCCTCAAATCCACCTTGGAAAACAACCCTCTTTAGGTTTCCCAATCCCCATTCCAGCGCTCTTTCAGAGGCCCATGAAGCACAGGTTTTATCACCATAAAACAAAGCCCGGTACCAAGGCACCGGGTTTTGCATCTAAAATTCTTATTAAGAGATTAATCGTCTGTTTCGGGCTCGTCTTCTTCCATCTCGTCTTCATATTCATCCATGTCTTCATCCATACCGGGATCATAGACGTCTATATCAATGGCACACTTTGCCAGATCCGGATAAAAGTCATCGATATATTCGCGTACGGTGGATTCGATATCATCGTGGGTATCGATTATTTCCTGACTGTAGCCGATTCTGATGGCAATGGTATTAAGGCTGCGGTTGATGGCAACGCGTGGCACCTCTCCAAAAACATTGTTCAAGAATTCAGGCAGGGATTTGCTCAATTTGGCTATCCCGCTGATGCGTTTGTATGCTTTAAAACCAAAGTGGGCAGCCAGAGCCGTTCCACCAACTACCAAAAGCGCTTTGAATACTTTTTTCATCTTATCACCTCATATTTTTTATTTATAGATTGATTTGATCCTACCCCAGCTACGGTTTTGTGTGGAAACGGGCTGTTGCAATTGCATGTCGGCACTGCCAATGGGGTTGAGGGAAAATTCACTAAAACTATAGACCACTATGCCCACGATGTTCGAAAATTGTGTCCCAGTGGCGGGGGAAGCCTTTTTGCCATTGGCAAAGGAGCCGCTCAGCACAGCGCAAGGTCCGCTGCCATCCGTCACGAAAAAGCGTCCGCCTTTGCTCTTGGCGCTGGAAACGCTGGCACCAATCAAGCGCACATACACCCCTTCATAAGCCTCTGCTTCATCAGAGCGGGAGAGCTGGCCGGTGGTGAGCAGCAGCGGCTGCGGCGTTCCATAATTGCGCGTCACAGTGCGGAAGGAGCTGATATCCTTGAGGCAGGTCATCCCAAAATGTTCGTGCACCTTGCCCCTCAGCATGATCTTATCTCCCACAGCAGGACGGTTGCGCTTGTCTGAGATAAAGATGCCACGCCAAGGACCGCTGATGGATTCGGAGATAAAATAACCACCCAAAGAATGGTCTGTCCCCGTCACAATGCCTTCCAGGGTGACGTCTTTACCCACATAGGGGGATGGATAGCTGTTATCCACACCCGGATTGTTGGTGTATTGGATCTCATATATGGATACGGCGTTTGCCACGGCTATGATGCCGATTAGTAAAGCCAGTATAGTGATCGTTCTTTTCATTTTTGACCTCTTTGGCGCAAGTTTCTGAGCATGTATCTGCTTGTCAAGCAAAATCGTACCAGTTTGCATCTTAATTTGCTGCAACTGTGGAGGAAAAACAATTTGGCAGATCAACCGTCACTGTGAATCCTCTCTTTTATTATTACACTGCAAAGGGATGGAATCCTGCACCAAAAATTAAAAGAGCCGGATCAATGCTCTTATCCGGCTCTGTTTTATAAGGTTTAGGGTTTTTATTAAAACTCGATATCCTGGCTTTGAATGGGTGAGAGCATCAAGGGGTTTTGCCCCTCATAATCTCTCCACAGCTCATATAGGCGAATATAGCTTTCATCCAAAGCGGTAAACAGAGGATGATCCAAGGCGCTCAATCCAATTCCCTTGGACATATTTACCCTGATCCCCTTGGTGGAGGTGGTGGCGTCCACAAGGCGGATTTTCCCCTTGATTCCTGCCAATTCACGCATGCTCTCGATAGCTGTATCCATGCCGCCCAGTTCATCAATCAAACCGCGCTCCAGCGCATCTTTGCCGCTCCACACCCTGCCTTGGGCGTATTCGTTCACCTCATCCAGGCTCAAGTGTTGCCTGCCAGCTGCCACCTTGTTCACAAAGTCTTCATAGGTAACTTCTATAAAATCAGTCATACGCTGCTTTTCTTCTTCACTCCAGCCTCTGTAGATGGATGGAAAGTCTGAATTACGTCCCTTTTTCACCGTTGACCAATTCACGCGGATTTTATTGAACATCCTTTCGGCATTAAACATGATGCCAATCACACCGATGGAACCTGTAATGGTGGTGGCTTCGGCAATAATCTTATCGGCTTTGCAGGCTATGTAGTATCCGCCGGATGCCGCTGCTCCTGCCATGGAAACCACTACGGGTTTGTTGTTTTCAATCTGTGCCAATTCCAGTTCTCTGAGGATGATATCCGATGCCTGGGCAGAGCCGCCGCCGCTATCCACGCGCAGGATTATTCCTTTGTAGCTGGGGTCTTTGCGTGCTTTGCGGATCAGGTTCACGGTGCTTTCCTCAGCGATCATCTTGCCGGGGGTGCCTTTGCCCATCACGATGTTGCCACTGGCATAAATCACGGCAATCTTGGATTCACTGGGGATGTGCCAATTGTAGGATAGATAATTGTGCAGGTCTTTACGGCGTCCCTTAAAGCCATAATTCTCTTTGAGATGCTCGTCCAATTGGTCTTGATAGATCAGTTTGTCTACCAAACCGGCATCCACAGCCTCCTGAGCCATCAGGTAGGGTCCATTTTCCACCAATGTTTCCGGCGTGTCTTGCAAACGGTCTCCTCGCCCTTTGGCAATCTGCGCCAAAGCAGTGTCATAAAAGGTATCCAAGAGCGCCTCGTATGTTTCCCTTTCGCTTTCGGTCATGCTGGATTCTGAGAACATATTGCCGGCGCTTTTGTATTTGTGGCTTCTAAAATTGATCACTTCCACGCCCAGGCTGTCCAACATCTCTCCGAGATAAGGACTGGTAACCGAAAAACCTCTCAGGTCCAGGATTCCAGTTGGGTTCAACATGATATTATCTGCTATGGCAGAGGCAAAGATATAGCCGCCGTTACTGATATTGTCGTAGTAGCACTCTACTTTTTTGCCGGTGGCTTTAAACGCATCAAAAGCCCTCACCAGCTCTTCCATCAGAGCAAAGGAGGTGCCAAAGGAAGGGTTTACCAACACGATTCCCTCTATGCCCGGCTCTTCTGCCACTCTCTCCAGCTCGCGCACCAAGTCTTCAATACTCCTGGTCTTGCCATCAAAGATTTTCACCGGACCCAGCTCATAAGAAGGAGCCTTGTAGCTCACGATGCTCTTATCCAGCTTCATCTCATACCATTTTCTGCCATTTAAGCCTAAGAAGGATTTGTAATTATAATCGCCCAAACCAATGTGGGGGATAAAGATGGGATCGCCATCCTTGGTTTTGGTGATGATGTTGGATAAATTGGTCTTGCCAAAGCGCAAACCAAAATTGAGCATCAGGTTTTCAGAATCCAGATTGTAGGTGGCGCCCACCATCAAGCCATCCAAAACCTGTGTCTTTACGCCAACCACTGCATCGCCAAATTTGTATTCAAGCAAAGTGGGGTCGTTGGCATCGATTTCCTTGCGATAGCCCATGTCTCCGCTCAGCTCCAGGCGATAGCCGTGTTGGGGCAAAAACCATTGCAAAGGACGCAGACTAATGCCAGCCCGATATGCCGGGGGGCCACTTTGGGGATTATCCCACACAAACGCCATGGATGCAGAGTTGTGAGGACGCACGGTAGCTCCACTGCGCCACCATCCCTTGCCAAAGGAAGAGTTTTGCCAGCTATAGCGGCTGCCCAGGTAGATGTTTCTCAAAATACCGTTGTTGCCCAAGGCAAAGCCACCGCTGAGGTTGTGGAAGCTTGTGTTGTTGCAGTTTTCATACACATAGCTTGATCCACCGGCATTCACAAACAAGATATGTTGTTTGATCCACCCGTCTTTATCCATTATCTGGGCAAAACCCAAATCGGAATTGTGTTGGGCACCCAATAAGGCAGGGTTCACATAGGGGATGAATTGATCATCCACGCTGGCAAGCGGATATTGTAATAATTCAGGATTGAATGGGGCTGATTGTGCAGCCAAAGTGCAGGCAAACACGCCAAACAAGATCAGCCAAATAAAGGGCTTATAAGCTTTCATACTCTCTCCTCGGATGTATAATAAAAGTGTATATGTGCATTAAACTATGCTATTTTTCCCATCTTTTCATGCCGTGACGAGAATGTCAATAGTTATTTTGGCAGACTTTCCCTTAAACAGGCCTCTGGCCTCTGGCCTCTGGCCTCTGGCCTCTAATCCCTGGCTTACTCGGCAAGCCCGATGATCTCCAAAATCTCCGCCGGTGTATCCACCAAAAAGTCTGGATTGTGTTTCTGCAAATGCGCGCGCGGATGCAAGCCCCAGGAAACGCAGATGATGCGAATTCCGCAGGCTCGTGCCGCTTCGATATCCCGCGTTTCATCCCCTATGTAATAGAGCGTGCTTTTATCCAGTTTGTGTTTGCGAATCAGGCGTGCCAAGCTGCGTTTTTTGGCAAGGATGCCGTCCGTTCCCTCCACCCAATCAAAGTTCTTTAGTCCATGCTGTTCCAAAAAGTAATTGAGGTTTTCATCGCGGTTGGAGCTAAGCAGGGCATAGCTGATGCCAGCTTCATCCAACCCGGCAAAGAGCTCTTTGATGCCGGGATAAGGATCCAGATCATGCACTATTTTGCGATATTCACTCAAGATCTTTGGCATAGCCCTCGCAATCTGAAATTTGGATATCTTGAGGCGTTTGATGATATCCGGAATCCTCATGGTGCGCAGCTCTTCAAATTCTTCCCATGAAACAGTGTCTTTCCCAAAACTGGGCGCCATCTCGTTTAACATCACAAAAAAGGGCTTCACGGAATCGGCTATCGTGCCATCAAAATCAAAGAGCAAATACGGCTTCATGGTTTATCTCCGATTTTATTTTGAGTGATTAGGAGCAATTCATAGGCATCATTGCGTTTAAGCCCATATACGTCTTGCAAAACTTTAAGGATACTGCGCTGGCTTAGCCCTTCAGTCACCAGCATTTTACATGTATTTTGCGCCTTTTCCATATCTACACCATCCTGTGGCGGGGCAGAATCTATCACCAATACAAATTCTCCCTTGAGGGTGATTTTACCTTCCTCTGATAGTTCCTGCAAATCCCCATAAATCAACTCTTCATACATTTTGGTAAGTTCCCGGGCAATGCAGATTTGGCGTGAACCCATCTTTTCATACAGCTCTTTCAGCAGCTTGGGCAGGCGCAAAGGGGATTCGTAAACCACTGCGGGGCAAAAGCTTTCTTTGATGCGCTTGATTGCCTGCTCACGTTCCTTGCCCTGGCGTGGCAAAAAGCCCAGAAAGAGGAAGGGGCCTTTGTTTAATCCACTGGCAGTAAGCGCCGGTAAGAGGGCAGAGGCACCGGGCAAAGCCACCACATCAATGCCTTTGGAGACAGCCTTGTGTACCAAGTCCATGGCTGGATCCGAAATACCCGGTGTTCCAGCATCAGAGATTACGGCAAGGTCTTGTCCGCTTTCCAGATGAGAGAATAGATTGTCTTCGCGGGAGCGTTCGTTAAACTTATGAAAACTAATCAGTTTGGGAGGGGGGATTGCATAGCGGGAGAGTAAAAAACCGGCATTGCGGGTGTCTTCTGCAGCGATGAGGGGGACGCTTTTTAAGACCTCCAATGCACGCAAGGTGATATCGCCCAAATTGCCTATTGGCACTGGAACAAGGTATATCTTGCCCTTGGCTGGCATATCATGCTGTTCCTTCACGTCTCCTCCCATATCTCTATTATAAAACATACGCCATAATACAAAATGCGCAACCTCGGAAGGCTGCGCATTATGCTTGGTGCAGAAGGCGGGACTCGAACCCGCACACCCGTTACAGGCACAAGATCCTTAGTCTTGCGTGTCTGCCAGTTCCACCACTTCTGCTTTAAAAAAAACTTTAATCAGTTTGCGCCGGGGCTTTGGCGGGAGCTTTGGCATCGGACTTTACGGGAGCCTC
>Ga0265293_10006659_pt1 | contig 18300 bp, 14 predicted proteins | sample Munlanlewell138R_FD_192505 | JGI IMG/M metagenome (GOLD analysis project Ga0265293, IMG submission 192505) | Leachate microbial communities from a municipal landfill in Southern Ontario, Canada - Leachate well 138R | ecosystem: Engineered > Solid waste > Landfill > Unclassified | place: Canada...
TTGTGCGTCATGCACAAACCCTGGGCAATGCCCGGCCGACCGGGCAGGTCCCACGTCATCCCAACCCATTTATGTCATCCCGACCGTAGCGGAGGGATCTTAACCACCCAGCACCACGCAACCCCCCCCCCAGGAATTCACCAAACCATGCCAAAAATCACCGTCGTAGGCACCGGCTACGTAGGCCTATCCAATGCCGTACTACTCGCCCAACACAACCAAGTAGTAGCGTTGGATATCCTGCAATCCAAGGTAGACCTCATCAACAACCGCCAATCTCCCATCGTCGATGCGGAGATCGAAGACTACCTGCAAAACAAGCCGCTCAATCTACAGGCCACAACGGACAAAGCCGAAGCCTACCAAAACGCTGATTTTGTCATTGTTGCTACCCCCACCGATTACGACCCGCAAACCAACCGCTTCAATACCAAAAGTGTAGAAGCAGTGGTAGATGACGTGATTGCCCTAAACCCCCAGGCGACCATCGTTATCAAATCCACCATCCCGGTGGGCTACACCAAAAGCCTGTGCGAGCAAACGGGCCATCCCAACATCATCTTCTCCCCCGAGTTTTTGCGGGAGGGCAGGGCGCTGTACGACAACTTGCACCCATCCCGTATTGTGGTGGGCGAGCAGAGCGAGCGCGCTCAAGGGTTTGCAGACTTGCTCAAGCAAGGGGCTATCAAACAAGAGATCCCCGTTCTGCTGACCAACAGCACAGAAGCCGAGGCCATCAAGCTGTTTGCCAATACCTATTTGGCCATGCGCGTTGCCTACTTCAATGAACTGGACAGCTACGCAGAAACCCATGGCCTGGATACGCGGCAGATTATCGAAGGTGTTGGCCTTGATCCCCGTATCGGCAATCACTACAACAACCCCAGCTTTGGCTATGGGGGGTACTGCCTGCCGAAGGACACCAAGCAACTCTTGGCCAATTACCAGGATGTGCCCTGCAACATTATTCAGGCCATTGTGGATGCCAACACCACGCGCAAGGACTTTATTGCCGAGAGTATTCTCAAGCGCAATCCAAAAACCGTAGGTATCTACCGCTTAGTAATGAAAGCTGGCTCCGATAACTTCCGCTTCTCAGCCATCCAGGGCGTGATGAAGCGGATTAAAGCCAAAGGCATTGAGGTTATCGTCCACGAGCCTGCGATTACGGAAGATACCTTCTACAACTCGCGTGTTATCAATGATCTGGATGAGTTTAAGCAGCTTAGCTGCGTCATTCTTGCCAACCGGCGGAGTGATGAGCTGGAAGATGTTCAAGAGCGGGTTTATACCCGCGATCTGTTTGGTAGTGACTGACAACGTAGCAGTAATAGAGAGAAAGGAAATCGTCTGGCAAAAAACAGGCATATCAGTGTTAGCAAGGACATGGAGTAGAAAGCATGAAAGGCATCATCCTTGCCGGAGGCTCCGGCACCCGGCTATACCCCATCACTCGGGGCATTTCCAAACAATTGCTTCCGGTGTATGACAAGCCGATGATCTACTACCCGCTGTCAGTACTCATGCTGGCGGGTATTCGGGACATTCTCATCATCACCACAACACAGGATCAACCCAACTTCCGCGGTATTCTCGGGGATGGGAGTGATTTCGGTATCAATCTCAGTTATGCCGCACAACCATCCCCAGATGGTCTGGCTCAGGCTTTTCTTATCGGTGAGGAATTTATTGGCGATAGCCGTGTCTGTTTAGTCCTCGGTGACAACATATTCTACGGTCCGGGTTTCACACCAAAGTTAAAACAAGCTGCCGAAAGGGCTGAAGGTGCTACCGTCTTTGGCTACCAGGTAAAAGACCCGGAACGTTTTGGTGTGGTGGAATTTGATCAACATAAACGGGCCATCTCTATTGAAGAAAAGCCCGCGCAGCCCAAGTCACACTACGCCGTTACCGGCCTTTATTTTTACGACAATGATGTGGTTAATATTGCCAAGCAGGTAAAACCAAGCCATAGGGGCGAGCTTGAAATTACCTGCGTAAATCGTGCCTATTTGGAGCAGGGAAAACTCAATGTCGAGTTGCTGGGCCGAGGATTCGCATGGCTGGATACTGGCACCCATGAAAGCCTGCTGGAAGCCGCCCAGTTTGTAGAAACTGTTGAAAAACGCCAAGGCTACAAAATTGCCTGCTTGGAGGAAATTGCCTTTCATCAAGGTTGGCTTAGTAAAGCTCAAATACGACAGCAGGCCAAGCTGCTCAAGAAAAATGGCTATGGCAAGTACCTCAACGATATATTGGAGGACGCAGAATGATTCCCGTGGCCAAGCCCTATCTCCCCAGCAGGGAAAGACTGGAGAAATATATAGACGGCATTTACGAACGCCAATGGCTCACCAACAACGGCCAACTGGTGCAAGAGCTCACTCGTCGACTGGAAGATTACCTGGGTGTTGAAAACCTACTACTTGTTTCCAATGGCACTCTCGCGCTACAAATTGCATACAGGGCTTTGGGTATCCACGGGCCGGTAAACGGCCAGCCGGCAGAAGCGATCACTACACCCTTTACCTTTATTGCCACTGCAAGCTCCCTCAAGTGGGATGGTATACAGCCAGTCTTTGTGGACATTAACCCGCAAACTTGGTGTCTGCACCCAGCCAATATCGAGGCAGCTATCACCCAGAATACCCGTGCTATCGTGCCCGTGCACGTCTTCGGCAATGCCTGCGATGTAGAAGCTATCGACGCCATAGCACAGAAACACAGCCTAAAGGTTATCTACGATGCGGCTCATGCCTTTGGCGTAAAGTACAAAGGCGAAAGTCTACTCAAACACGGCGATGCCGCCACCCTGAGCTTCCACGCCACAAAGCTGTTCCATACGGCGGAGGGCGGCGCTATTATCTTCAAACGCAAGGAGGATATGGAGCGAGCAAAGAAAATGATCAACTTCGGCATTACTGGGCCTGAGACTATCGAAGCGCTGGGCATCAATGCCAAGATGAGTGAGTTGCAGGCGGCGATGGGCTTGTGTGTGCTGGATGAGATGGACGTTAATGTACAAGGGCGCAAGGCTGTGTGGTGTCGCTATGAAAAAGTACTGGGTCAAACTCTGCAATTACAAGTCAGACCTAAAGAGTTGGATTATAACTATGCATACTTTCCTATAGTGCTACAAAGTGAAAAACGGGTAGTGCGTCTAGCAGCCCAGCTTAGGGAAAACGGTGTGTTGGCCAGACGATATTTCTACCCGTCACTAGAGTCGGTAACATGTTTGGGGCTAGAGGTAAGTCAATCAATATCGAAAGACATTGCCAGCCGGATATTATGCTTGCCTATCTTCTCGGATCTGAAAAGTAGTGATCAGGCACGAATAGTGAGTATCGTTATGAGCCCACTCGGTGATTAATTTGATGACAGAGTATAGTTGGAAAGATCTTTCTAAATTGCTTGATGAAAACGAAGGTGCTGTTTTTATCGTAGATGTTCATCGCTTCAGAAAAAATGTTCAAGCCCTTCAGGCAGCCTTTAAAGAGCATTACTCCAATATTGGAATAGGGTATTCCTATAAAACCAATCATCTACCTAAACTCTGCAGCGTAGCGCATGAGGAAAACCTGTATGCAGAAGTTGTCTCCGGCACAGAGTTTGAAATTGCCCGAGCACTGGGTGTGCCTGGGGAGCGGATTCTCTTTAACGGTCCTACCAAGACAAATACTGAACTGAATGCAGCATTTTCTTTGGGTGCTCTCGTCAATGTGGATAGTCTTAGTGAGGCAAGGCAAATCGCAGCTATTGCATCGGAGTATAAAGGTACTCTTCGTCTTGGCCTTCGCTGTAACCTTGATCTTCAGTGGAAAGATCGTCAGTCACGATTTGGCCTCAGCGAAACGAGCGGAGAACTGGACAAGGCTTGGGAACTACTTAGTAGATTCAAAAATATTCGAATTGAGGGGCTCCATTGTCATACGTCCTTTGACAGATCTGCGGATTCCTACAGTAGACGTGTGACTCGACTGATTGAAATTGCAGATCGACTATTTTGTCTGGCGGTGCCACAATTTCTCGATGTAGGCGGGGGACTGGCTGGTCCAATGTCAAGTACACTGCGTCAGCAATTTACAGTGGCACCACCGACGTACGAGGAGTATGCAGCCGCCATTTGCAACCCTTTACTCCAGCGTTATGGTCAGAATGGGCCTAAGTTAATTCTGGAGCCCGGTGTTGGACTATTAGGAAATGTGTTTGAGTACGCCTTTCGTGTAGAGCATGTCAAGCAGATTGGCTCCCGATGGTTTGCCATCACCAGTGGTGCATCACATCATATAAAGATTGTTCCTAACGATTTCAACCTTCCCACTAGCCTGCTGGAGTGCCAGGGTACAGCAGCAAGTGAGCGTAAGGGGCACTCGATTGATATTGCGGGCTTTACCTGTCTGGAACACGACATTATCTATCGTGGATTCGAATACCCCTTGGCCAGAGGTGACATTCTAGTCACCGAAAATACAGGAGCTTACTCCATAGTAAGCAGTCCAGACTTTATCCGCACCAATCCACCCGTGTATGAACGTACTGAGAACAGTTGGCTAACACTTCGCAACAAACAAGATGTCTCTAGTTACTTAAGTGAATTCAAATGGTAAGCGCCTCAATGGAGTCTCATATCCTCAAGCATGTAAATGATCGTACACCGGTATTTCGGCCAAATGAAAATCTGGATCGTCTGATCGCCCAACTCCGTACACTGTTGGAGCCGGTGCAACAAAGTGTTAACGCGGAGAGTGGGTATCCAACGCTTCCTGTGATCGGGATTGTCGGCTGCCCCAGATCAGGCACGACATTCATGACCCAGCTGCTTGCGGCGACGGGCGCGGTGTCGTATCCAAGCAATCTGCTATCGCGTTTTGCTTATGCTCCGCATCTTGGTGCGTTGATTCAACAATTGTTGATGAATCCGAACTACGATCTAGGCGATGAGTTTTCTGACCTGAGATCCTTCAATGAGTTTTCATCCAATGTAGGAAAAACCCGTGGTGCAATGGGTATCAATGAATTTTTCCATTTTTGGCGTCGGTTTCTACCCAATCATGATCCAGGACACCTGACAGCAGAGGAACTGAAAGATGTCGCTGTCGATAGCCTACGCAGAGAACTGGCCAGCATTGAGGCTGTATACCAGAAACCATTCATGTCCAAGATCATGATGCTCCAATACAATTTAGCCTATTTTGCACACTCCATGCCTGAGCTGAAAATCATCCATGTGCAGAGAGAACCGCTCTATTTGATGCAATCTGTCACTCAGGCACGGCGCAAGTATTACGGTAGTGACAAGATTTGGTGGTCAGTCAAGCCAAAAGAGTACAGCTTCCTGAAAGATGAAAGGCCTGAAACTCAGGTTGCTGGTCAGGTACTTTTCACGGAGCAAGCTATCCAAAGTCAGATCCAAGGCTTACCAAGGAGTCGCTGGATAACTGTTTCCTATGAAAGGGTGTGCGAAACCCCCCACGAGTTCTTAAAAGGTTTGGCTGAGCGGTTTGCTATGCCTGAATTGGTGAGCGACCTATCTAGAGTCGACAAGAAATATCAATCAGGCAACACGAAAAGGCTCAACGACAATGAATTAGCATCACTCCTGATCGAGTATGAAAAACTCGGTGGCCAACTACAAGGAGCAAGCGCAAAATGAATATATTGTTAACCAGCGTGGGACGGCGTGGTTATCTGGTCAACTACTTTAAAGAAGCACTGAATGGTCGTGGCCGGGTAGTTGGTGCAAACATGTTCAGTCAAGCTGCCGGTATGATCGCCGCCGACATAGCTGTGGTTTCTCCTCCGGCCAATCATGCTGATTACATTCCTTTTATTGCTGATATCTGTAAGCAATATGAGATAGGACTGTTGTGTTCACTACATGATTTGGATGTGTACATTCTCAGTCAGAACCAACAATGGCTGGCTGAGGCCGGAATAGCTCATACGCTACCGAGCGCAGAGTGGGGCCGTATATCACTGGACAAATACGAATGCAGTACCTTGTTACAAAGCCATGGCATTGCAGTACCTAAAACGATGGTTAATCTTGAAAATGCACTGGAAGCAGTGCGCAATGGGGAAATGCAGTTTCCCCTGGTGGTTAAGGCTAGAGCAGGCTTTGGCTCCTTAGGGCTTGCCAAGTGTAACAGCGAGACAGAGTTAGAAACGGCTTATAGCGCAGCTAATACTCAGGCGCTCGTTTCAGGAAGTAATCACTACTTGCCCTTGCCAGAGCATGAGATGGTAGTGATACAGCAAGCTATCACTGGTCGCGAAGTTTGCGTTGGTATTCTGAATGACTTCACTGGCACTTACCGCGCACACTTTGCTTGCGAGGTCCATGCCATGCGCTCAGGGGAGAGTGATTGGGCCACAAGTATTGAGAGAGAGCCACACACGGAAATGGCTAAAAAGTTTAGTAAACTTACCCAGCATAAGGGAATTTGGGGAGTGGATTTTCTACAGGATGGTGAGATTTTCAGGGTGATTGACGTAAACCCCAGATTCACCGGGGACTATCCTTTTCATCATTTAGCAGGAGCAGGCGCACCTCAAGCCCTCATTTCTTGGGCGGTGAGCGCGGAACCACCGGCAAGTTGTTATTCAAGCACACCAGGTATTCAGAGCTTCAAAGATCTAGTGCCAACACTGGCTAAAAATACAAGATAAAAAAATCGTTAGCCTTATGCTATTTAATATTTTGAGATATAGATTGAGGTTTTAGTGTAGATAATGCGGATAATACACATATGCCCAGACGAAAAATTTATTGATGCTGTTTGGGAAACCTTCGAGAGTCTGGAGCCAGGGAAAAATCGATACCTAGTTTTGGGTGATGATCGCGAGCTTCGTTACATTAGCAAGGCTCGGGTTGAGTTCATAGGCAAGCAGCCATGGAATAACCAGAAATTATATATACAGCTCAGGGAAGCTTCTTGTGTCATCCTTCACTCACTGAATATTGAACACATTAGATTGATCAATAGCAGATACATGGAAGATGTCAACTTTGTTTGGCTAGGTTTCGGATATGATTACTACGACTATATAGCCGGTTCGGTATCAGGATTGTGTTTGAGCCGTACTGCAGCCCTTGTACGATCATCCAAGCAAGGAGTTATACAGTGGCTGTCAAAGTGTGCAAAAAAAGCAAAGTTGCGTGGTGTTTTAGTCAGGTATTTGAAACGTAAGGCGATCAAACGAATAAACTTCTTCTCTCCAGTGCTAGAGGTAGAATATGATTTGGTTAAAGCGGCATTTTTTAGTAGCACTAACTTCCCAAAAGTTGCGCGATACAACTATGGTGTAAATGCAAAGTTCTTTGATGCGCTTGGATGCCAAGAAGCAGTAATACCTGGTCCTAATATATTGTTGGGTAACAGTGCTAATCCGACAAATAACCATATTGAAGCTATTGAACTATTGGCTGATCTAGAGTTAGGGGGCCGATTGGTTATAACACCGTTGAGTTACGGTTATCGTGACAGGTCTTATATTGAGAAAGTGTGTAAATATGGGCGACAAAAGCTAGGAGATAATTTCAAGCCGCTGGTAGGTTTTCTTCCCTATCAGGAATACGTCGATCTGCTTAGTTCCTGTGGTTTTGTTTTAATGAACCATAAAAGACAGCAGGCTTTGGGGAACATTCAAATGCAGGTAGCCAGAGGTGCTACTGTTTTTCTCAGAAAAGAAAATCCAATTTACTCTTGGTACGAGGAGATAGGTGTAATTGTATGTGATATCGACAGTATATCGAGTTGTCGTGGTATAGTTGATCTGGCATTAGATTTGGTGGTGTGTGATATGAATCGTAGAATAGTGGTAGAAAACTTTGGCTGGAACGCACATCTAAATCGCACTCGTAAGTTTATTGAACAAGTTACTTATCCTCTGTTATCCAAGCCTACTTTTTAGCAATGATATGTTAAGAATTATTCGTTGACTCGAGCAGTATGAGTATGCGTGATATGAATCGCCAAATAACTATTGGCGTAGCGTGGAATTTAGCCAGCCTTTTGCTAAGCCGTGGCTCATCTACCATATTTACATTATTTTTGGCACGGTTGCTAGTGCCGGAAGCTTTTGGCCTGATTGCCATGATGATGATCGTCATGGAGCTAGCGCAGCATCTTGTTGCGTCAGGCCTAGGACAGGCATTAATACGTAGCAAACAAGTCTCGGACGAAGATCTATCAACCATCTTCTACGCCAATCTTGGTTTAAGTATCCTAGCCTACGTTGCTCTGTATGCAGCAGCACCACTGCTGGCTGACTTTTACAGACAGCCGGAACTGGTAAACCTGCTGCGAGTTATGGGGCTGATAGTATTTCTTAATGCGATGAAAGTAGTACCGACAGCTATCCTCAGTCGGCAGATGAACTTTCGTTCTCAAATGATGGCTAATACGATAGCAGTATTGCTATCGGGTATTGTTGCCATCACGCTGGCTTGGCAGGGTGCGGGTGTGTGGAGCCTGGTGGTGCAATCAATTGTGTCATCGGGAATAGCTGCACTCATCATATGGTTTACATCGGCTTGGCTACCACGTTTGATATTCAGCATTGAATCCTTTCATCGCCTCTTCGGTTTCGGAGTTCACCTTTTGGCCGAGGGAGTAATGCATATTTTGTTGCAAAACGCTCATGTTATTGCTATTGGCCGCTTATTCAGTGCGGAAGTGACGGGGTTGTATTTTTTCGCTAATAAAGTGAGCAGTCTTGTTTCCAAGCAGCTCACGGGAGCCGTACAGTCCGTCACTTTTCCGGCCATGGCTAGCTTACAAGATGATAATACTGCACTGCGTCATAAATACCGCCAGATCATCCAGGTAATGATGTTTATTATTGCACCTGTCATGGCTCTTCTGGCTGCATTGGCTGAGCCTCTGTTCAGTGTTTTACTGGGCGATAATTGGGAGGGAGCCGTAGTCTATATGCAACTACTATGCATCGTTGCCACCCTGTACCCGCTGCACTCCGTGAATATCAATATTCTGAATGTCAAAGGCCGATCCGACCTAGTGTTAAAAATCGGTTTGTTTAAGAATGCGACTAGTCTGTTGCTGCTTTTTTCAGCAGTACCCTACGGCGTGTTCTGGATTGTGGTTGGACAAGTTGTAAATTCGTTCCTGTCGTTGATCCCGAACACCTACTTTACCGTCAGGTTGATTGATTATGGTGTTAAGCAGCAAGTACTGGATATCTTTAAGCCGGTATTGGCAGCTTCAATTGCAGGAGTTTCAGCATACCTTGTTATACAGGTGATCGCTTGGCCAGAGTTTGCGCTTTTGCCGCTAAGTGTTGGAGTAGGTATGGCAATATTCTTGTTATTTTCAATAGCATTTGATGTAGAAGCAATAAAGCTGCTTATGCCGAAAATACGCTCTTTGCTGTAGTGGGATAGTAAATCTGGCAACCTGATTTTGAGTGTATGATCGCTCACAGAGAAAGTCAGGTGGATATGATGAAGAAGAAAAGTAATTTCAGTCCGGAATTTCGTTTGGAAGCGGCCCAGCTTTTGGTTGACCAAGGCTACATGATGCAAGCGGCCTGCGATGTCATTGAGGTTGGCATGTCTAGCCTGAATTATTGGGTCCGTTGACTACAAGTCGAGCGGTCAGGCAAGGCGCTAGTACACCAGCTTGGGATTCTGGCAGCTGCTATGGTGCTATTATAGATGAAGCAGAGCCTCAGTCGCCGAGGAAATTGCTGGGATAACGCCACGACAGGGCGCTTCTTCAGAAGTTTGACAACAGAATGAGTGCCGGAAACCAGGTATCCGTGCTTTGCCTCAGCGAAGCAGTAGATCGTGGATTATATGATTGGTTATTACAGCGCGCTACGGCCGCATAAGCACAACGAGGAACTGGAATCTAATGTGGGCAGGTCTACTGGAAAACTCAAAAGACAGTGGTCTATAACACTTGGCCACTACAGTCTTTAATTGTGAGCTAATTGTCAATCGAACGAGACTCATTGTGGATACTCGTCGCAGGTTTCCTTCCTGCATAGGTAGATAAATAAGAGCATAGAAATAGGTAAGCTCCGTTGGGTTAAAGCCTATGTTTCTTCGGTTTGTCTAAAGAGAACGTAAAAAGAGGAGTTCGATATCAAATATGGAAAGGGGTAAGGTATTAATTTCTATAGTTATTCCTCATCGGAATACGCCCGAAAAACTTTGTAGGCTATTATCATCGATACCTTCATTGCCTGAAATTGAAATAGTTGTAATAGATGATAACAGCGACTTTGGAAAAAAAGCTAATACGTTAACCAATAAATTTCGGCATGTAAGGTTTATTGAAAACCCTGGCCCGGAATACAATGCTGGAAGTGCACGAAACTGCGGTTTAGAAGTTGTAGAAGGTGATTGGATCCTATTTGCCGATGCAGATGATTATTTTATTTATGATGTCTCGGCTGGCCTGGTAAGCATACTAAAATCTGTAAGACCAGGGGTTGATATTGTTTTCTTTGATGTAACTTCGCGTAATGAAGCTAAGGGTGAAGTAGGAGTTCGCCATAAAAGAAACTCCAACCTGCTGAAAAGATATCTCTTAGACGGATGTGAAACGGGTCTTCGCTATCATTGGCCAGGACCCGTTGCAAAGGCCATCAGAGTAGACCTTATAAGGAAAAAATGCTTGAGGTTTGATTCGGTGATCGCGTCAAATGATGTAATGTTCTCTCAGCTATCAGGGCATTACGCTCGTAAAGTAAAATGTGTAAATCAAGTTCTATATTGCATTACTGAGTCAGATGATTCCCTCACTGCTAGATTGACGCCTGAGAGAGCTTTGTCGAGGTTAGACGTTATGATTAGAAGTAATAGTAATTTAATGAAGTGGGGTGTCGGTGGTAGGGTTAATTGGGGGGCAACCTACTTTTTAAAGTCTCGACCTTTGACGGATGTGAGAAGAAAGCTACCAGTTTATTATAAATACTCTAACTACCTTTATAAAAGGCTGTGGTTTCAGTTTTTAAGGGTGTTTAGAGATGCTCCGATACGATATTGATGTGAGGGCTGAGTGGTTATGCTGACTTACGTGATTTATGTTGGGGTGATGGCTTTTAGTGTTGCCTTTTTAGAACTCTATAAAAGAGATTGTAAAGCTTCAACGGGAGTAGTTATCGCTCCGGGGAAAGGCATTTATTTTCCTTTTTTTGTGGCCTTTTTGTTGGCCTTTTTGTCGGGGATTAGATATGAAGTGGGTGTAGATTGGTACGGCTATGTTACCAGCTATGACACATTGCGAATGACCGGTTACGATCGAGCTATCATTGATCGCTGGGAGCTTGGTTACTCTTTGATAAATCGTTTTTTTGCATGGATCAATGCTGGTTATCAATGGATGTTTTTTTCTGTTGCCTTAATAGGTTGGGGTGTATATTTTCGTTCTATACCATATCTTCTTCTACCTTTGTCTGTGTATTTTCTCTTCGCAGGAGAGTTATATTTTTGGTCAAATAACGCCGTACGTCAGTTTGTTTCTGCCGCCTTTTTTGTGTTTTCACTAAAGTTTATAAAAGAAAGAAAACTTTTAAGTTATCTTTTGGCATTGGCGGCAGGAGCATTGTTTCATATAAGTATCTTGATTCTTATGCCTCTCTACTTTATAGCCCCTAGAATCCCCTTGAGCAAGATTCTTATGCCATCAGTGATGCTGGCAACATTTGTTGCGGGGCAGTCATCTATATATATGTCTCTTCTTGCATTTGTTGAAAGTAACTTGTTGGGGTTGACCTCTTTTCTCGGCTACGGAGGTTATGTTGATCGTTTGCAGCCAGTCGAGCTGCCTGATTTAGGGTTGGGTTTTTATTGGATCATCTTCACAAACTTAATTATTATTACCCTGCTGTCTTCTGCTCATAAAATAGAACCTTATATCAGGAATGTTTTTGTTGTTTTCTTTGTAGGGGCAATACTTTTTAATTTGTTTTACGTTTCCCAGCTAATGGGAAGGATTACAGTATACTTTCTCTTTGTTAAGCCGATACTGCTTGCTTATATTGTTATCGCCTTTCGTAACAATATTTTTGGGATACTCTTGAAGCTAGGTCTCCTGATTGGCTACTTTGTCATATATGTTATTGCTATTCAGTCGTCTAGTCATCAATGCTGCCCTTATAAATGGTTGCTGTAGGTGCTGTTTAGGTCAATACTTTAGATCTGATAAAGTGTTTTTTTGTCGAATGCTGGGTTTTTTCTGGTGTTTAGCTTGGGCGGGAGATTTTTATGTTTTCTCTCGTCTATTCTTTAGCTTTTGGGGTTATTCTTTTGAAGCTTTACGGGAATGTTTTAATCTGTTACCACTTCTTTGCTCACTATAGAGAGCCTGTCTTGAGAAGGTTGTCTTCGATGTTGGGGCCTCACAACCTCATTCTAGCAGCTGATCTGTCAGATGGCCGTGGAGGAGAAATACCTAATATTAGTGAGGAAGTTCTCAGGGAGATTTGTGTTTTTCATCGCCTTCACAACTGCTATTTTAGAGGGATACTATTTCAGGCTGGTTTGTTGAAGCTTATATTTCGCCTGCCTGTATCTACACCAGTTATTTTTTTAGGAGATGCAAAATATATAACTACATGGATAGCTACTGTGATTCATCGCATTCGAGGGGGAAAGGTGCTGTTCTGGACGCATGGCACAAGACGACCTTTAACGGGGTTAAGGGGGATGATTTTAAGGCTGTTTTATTCTTTGCCCTCTCGCCTGTTGCTTTATGGAGATCGTGCAAGAAGTCTTTTGGAAGATGCGGGCATAACCACTCCGAGCACAGTAATCTTTAACTCTCTTGATTTCGATTTGCAATGCAAGATGACTAAAGATACTGGGCCTGTTCGGCGAGACCGTGGCAAGTTGTTATTTTGTGCTCGGTTATCGCGGAATAAGAGGGTTGATGTGTTAATTGAAGCTGTACACATATTGCTGGAGCAAGGAATTGATATCAGTTTAGATATAGTAGGTGATGGGCCCTGTTTGAATGAGCTAAAAGAGTTGGTGAGTAATTACTCCATCGAAGAGAAAGTGAACTTTCACGGTAGTATTTACGAGGAGGATAAGCTTGCACGCATATTTTTGGCAGCTTCAATATTTGTTGTTCCTGAAGCTGCTGGGCTCAGTGTTATGCATGCGATGGCTTATGGATTGCCTGTGATAACATCTGATGATGAGTGTATTCATATGCCCGAATCAGAAGCGATTGTGCAAGGAATCACTGGAGGGTTCTTTGTTAGGGCTAATGCGAAGAGTTTGGCGCAAGAGATTAAATATTGGCTTGATAAGGTGGGGCCTGATGTGTCCGATGCTTGTGTTGAGATGATAAAAAATAAGTATTCGTCGGAGAATCAAGGAAAATTAATCATAGGGGCCTGTATGGAGTGAGTGTAGAATTTTCGATTCATTTTAAATCCTTTTAAATATGAAATTAAGGAAGTTCTAGTAATCTTATATGAGTAGTATTGAGGTCTGGCTAAGTTTTTCTTGAGAGGTCTTGAGTGCAGAGGTTTTTGCAGGTTTAATTCTGCTGAGAAATTTTTTAGGGTCGACAGAAATTTATGCTTAAGAAAAGTATATTTAAATCTCTATTAAGATATGTTCGTTGTTTGCCAGGTCGCTTGTTGTATCGGAGGGTTCGGGCACATTGGTCTACATTGGTCTTGAGAGGATCAACGTTTGCATCGCAAGTTACAATGGGTCGGTGGTCATTTGTTAACAAACACTGTTACTTCGGGGCAGGAGTGAGCATAGGTAGCTATGTATTGATAGGTCCTGGAGTTTCATTTGTTGGAGGTAATCATGTGATAACTGAGCCCTCAAGACCAATGATCTTTGCAGGTAGAGAACCAATAAGAAATACAGTGATAGAAGATGATGTTTGGATTGGTGCAGGGGCCATAATTATGTCAGGAGTAAGGGTGGGAGTAGGGGCGGTCGTGGCGGCAGGATCTGTAGTCACAAAAGATGTACCTTCGCTATCTATTGTTGGCGGAGTTCCGGCACGGCTGATTCGATGGAGAGGCGATGACGTTTTCAAGGCAGCTCATGCAAAGATGCTCAGAGATTTTCGTTTATAGTTTCATATCACGAAAGTTGAATGTTAATTAAAAGAAGTTTTTAGGAAAAGTTTAGTTCGCCGAGCAACTAAGCAGTTTAGGCGTCTACAGTGTATCTCGTAACTTTGTTAAAGCATCTCATGCCGGGACGGCCAAATAGCAGTAAAGCTCTCTGATGACGGTGACAAAGTATATTATGTGGTGTTCAAGCCACTATTCACGGTTCGATATCAACGCTTTATGCTTCTCTAAGATTAGTCTTTTTTGTTAAAGCCTGTTTTGAAGGCTTTAATGGTAAACAGTACTTGAGATGCTTCAAGGGGGAGCCGCATTAAAAGACGCGACTTACCCATTTATAGACGTTCGCATGTGTCAGTTGCTAATTTAATGCGTGATTATTGATAGGAGTAAAACAGAGATTGATCGAATCAGCCGTCAAGATAGGACTAAAGAAGATGAGAAGGGCTTGAAGAATGTCTGCTCTTTCTCGGCTTAAATCAGTCGTAGAGAACTTGCCAGAAAGCATCGGGAAGCCGCTAGCTAAAGTTCCTTATGGCGTGCGATTAGGGCCTACTTATACACGTTTCTCAAAGTTTGCCGCGAGCAGCAGTTTTACAAAGTCTAATATATTGCTGTCATCTCTTAATGACATTGCTTCTCAGGCAGCCAAACAGTGCTCGTTCTATCAAGCTTTCTATCAAAGGCAGAATTACTCTCTCAACCCCATTATGTCTCTGGACGATTGGTCAAAGGTACCCATAGTTACCAAGGCCGACCTTCAAGCTGTTCCACTTGAAGAGCGCTGTATAGAGGGTCGGAAGGGGATGAAGGTTAATACAGGTGGTACATCTGGACAGCCTTTAGAGTTTTATCTTGATACCAGAGCTTTTGCCAGAGAGTGGGCACACATGCACTTTATCTGGAAGGCTCGCGGGTATAGGCCAAGCCACTTGAAGCTTACCTTACGGGGTAAGCACTTCGATCTTGACCGGCCCATTCGCTATAACGCAGTTCACAACGAATATGTGGTTAACGCTAATGTGCCAATGAGTCAGGTCGTAGAAGCTGTTCTCGCTCTATCTGATCGGAGCGTGATTCGTTGGCTGCATGGCTATCCAAGCCTTGTTGCTGAGTTTGCGCATGCGGTTTCTTGTCTTGAGCCTAATGATATAGAGCGTATTCGTGGCCCACTTTTTGGCGTGCTTCTTGGTTCTGAATACCCGGCACCTGTATATCGTAATGTGATTGAAAGTGTGTTGACCACGAATGTGGTGAGTTGGTATGGCCATAGTGAAATGGCTGTTTTAGCCCGTGAGATTTCAAAAGGCGTTTATCAATCGTTGCCAACCTATGGGTTTGCTGAAGCTGTACCAACAGAGGATGGTAAAGCCTACAGGCTAGTTTGTACCTCACTTCATAATCAGGTGCATCCCTTTATCCGTTACGATACTGGTGATCTTATTGAGCCTATTACACAGAATGGCGGTACGCTCACTTTTAGAATAGCGGAAGGCAGGGTGGGCGACTTCATTGAAGATCTGAATGGCCAGAAGCATTCCCTGACCGCGATTATCTTTGGTCGTCACCATAAAATCTTTAATGAACTACAGCACTTACAGGTGAAGCAAGAAGCACCAGGTGTCATGACGTTAGTAGTGACGCCCAAGGATATGGCGATTGATATCGCTACAATTCAGCAAGGCTTTGACCTGGATGATCTGCCAATCCAATGGCAGGTGGAGAAGGTTTCGGAGCCTGTGCGCACTGCGGCGGGGAAGATTCGGCTTAAGATTGGTTAAATAACATTCTGAGTAAAAGTCCTATCTTGTCTAAAGATGGTTGAAGTTAAGCCATGGAAATTTTGTTTAAGAGGCATCCGTGAAACAAATCCTCCAAAGTCTAAAAGACGGCACCACACAATTGGCCGAGGTGCCCGTACCCGGTGCCCGTCGCGGCCAGCTATTGATTCAAACCACCTGCTCTTTGGTATCTGCGGGTACCGAGCGCATGTTGGTGGATTTCGGCAAGGCCAACCTGCTTAACAAGGTGCGCCAACAGCCGGATAAGGTGCGTATGGTGCTGGACAAAATTCGCACCGATGGCCTTGCCACCACCTTGGAAGCCGTGCAAAGCAAGCTGGACCAGCCATTGCCCCTGGGTTATTGCAATGTAGGCAGAGTACTGGATAACGGCGGTGAGGCCAGCTTTTCAGCCGGTGACCGGGTAGTGAGCAACGGCCACCACGCCGAAGTGGTGGCGGTGCCCCGCAACCTCTGTGCCCGTATTCCCGATACCGTCAGCGATGAGCAGGCAGCCTTTACCGTGCTGGCGGCCATTGGCTTGCAGGGTGTTCGCCTGCTCAATCCCACCTTGGGTGAATGTGTGGTGGTCACCGGCCTGGGGCTGATTGGTTTGCTCACAGTGCAGCTGTTGCGAGCCCAGGGCTGTCGGGTATTGGGAGTCGATTTTGATCCGGCGCGTCTGGCACTGGCCAAGCAGTTGGGTGCCGAGGTGGTCAACCCCGCAGCGGGTGAGGATGTGCTGGCGGCTGCCGACACCTTCTCCCGAGGTCGCGGTGTGGATGGCGTCATTATTACCGCGTCCACCAAAAGCAATGAACCGGTCAGCCAGGCGGCCACCATGTGTCGCAAGCGGGGCCGCATCGTGCTGGTGGGCGTGGTGGGCCTGGAGCTGTCGCGGGCGGATTTCTATGAGAAAGAACTGAGCTTTCAGGTGAGCTGTTCCTATGGGCCTGGGCGCTACGACCCGGCCTATGAAGAGGGCGGCCAGGACTATCCCGTGGGCTTTGTCCGCTGGACAGAGCAGCGCAACTTTGAGGCCGTGCTGGATTTGATGGCCGCTGGCCAATTGGATCTGGCACCTTTAATCAGCCATCGCTTTGAGCTGGTGCGGGCTGTTGAGGCTTATGATTTATTGTCCTCGGGTGAGCCTTCGCTGGGGATCTTGCTGGCGTATCCCGAGGGCGAAGGGTTTTCTGTTGGCGATGCGATGGGCTCAGCAAGCCGGGTGGTTGAGCTTGGCGAGGCGCCCCAGGCAGCGGGTGGCGCTGTGGTCGGGTTTTTGGGCGCGGGAAACTATGCCGGGCGGGTGTTGATGCCGGCCTTTAAAGCCGCCGGTGCTGAGCTGAGCACCGTGGTGAGCGGCGGTGGCGTGAGTTCTGTCTATTACGGCAAGAAGCATGGTTTTCAGCAGGCCTCTACCTATGGCGCGGCCCTGTTGGCGGATGGGCGTATCAACACGGTGGTGATTGCCACCCGTCACAATGTCCATGCGCGGCAGGTGATGGACGCTCTGCAAGCGGGCAAGCACGTGTTTTGTGAAAAGCCCCTGTGTTTGACCCTGACGGAGCTGGACGCCATCGCCGCTGAAGCCAGGCAGCGCCCCGAGCAGTTGTTGATGGTGGGCTTTAACCGCCGCTTTGCCCCCCAGGTGGTAAAGATCAAATCCCTGCTGACACCCGTGGCAGAGCCGAAAGCCTTTGTGATGACGGTGAATGCCGGGCATATCCCGGCGGATCACTGGACCCAAGACCCGGCGGTGGGCGGTGGTCGCATTGTGGGCGAGGCCTGCCACTTTATCGACTTGTTGCGCCACCTGGCCGCCAGCGAGATCGTGGACTACCACATGGCCTCCCTGGGCGCTCGCACTGGCGCAGAGGGCATCGACGACCGGGCAACCATTACCCTGCGCTTTGCCGATGGCTCGGTGGGCACCGTGCATTACCTGGCCAACGGCCACAAAGGCTTCCCCAAAGAGCGGCTGGAAGTGTTCTGCGCGGGCAGAGTGCTGCAGCTGGACAACTTCCGCAAACTGCGCGGCTGGGGCTGGCAGGGCTTCACCAAGATGAACCTGTGGCGGCAGGATAAAGGGCAGGGGGCCTGTACTCAGGCGTTTGTGGATGCGGTGCGGGAGGGCGGTACCGCGCCTATTGCGTTGGATGAGATTCTTGAGGTTAGCCGGGTGGCGATTGAGGTTGGGGGTAAGATCCCTCCGCGTTGGTCGGGATGACATAGAAAGTGGTTGGGATGACATAAGTTGGTTGGTCGGGATGACAGTGGGAATGGTCGGGATGAGAGTGGTTGGGGGATGGGAGTGGTGCGCGCAGCTATCTAGTGGCCGTCGCTGCTATTGGTCTCGTTACATAGCTTGAGCTATACTGAAACTCTGTCGGTTCTTGTCAGGTTTGGATGAAGGAGTTGTTCAAATGTCTGAATGTAAAGAGAA
>Ga0265293_10006661_pt1 | contig 18296 bp, 18 predicted proteins | sample Munlanlewell138R_FD_192505 | JGI IMG/M metagenome (GOLD analysis project Ga0265293, IMG submission 192505) | Leachate microbial communities from a municipal landfill in Southern Ontario, Canada - Leachate well 138R | ecosystem: Engineered > Solid waste > Landfill > Unclassified | place: Canada...
TGGTCCGGGACAGTGCCGTCAGGGCGGTGCGCCGGTAGCGGTTGTCGCGGTGACGCCGGATCAGCCACAGGGCGACGGCGGCGGTGGCGAGAAGGGTCGCTGCGGCCAACACCCACCAGCCAGGAGCCAAAGGCCAGAAACCTGGCGGTGGCGGTGGGTGGATATCGCGCAGTTGATCGAGTGGATTCACGGCGCGTCTTTTCCCTTGTGCCCCCTGCCGCGGCGGGCGGAAAAGGCGCGGTGCAGCACCGGCAGCACCGGGCGGTCGGTGGCAAAGCTCAATACCGGCAGGGCGAGGCGTCGGCCGAGCCGGGTCAGCTCGCTCTGGCGCTGGCGAAACAGATTGCTGAAATGCTCGCGTGTTTTGGGGTTGCGGCTGTCGATGAAGCGTTTTTCGCGGTCGTCGCTTACGGCGTAGAGGGCGGGAGGAGGCAGGTCCATTTCCAGGGGATCGACCACCTGGCACAAGGTCAGGTCGCAGTGCCTGGCGAGCTGGAACAGATGTTTTTCACAGTCGTCGTCGAGATCGTGGAAGTCGCTGATAATCGCCAGGGTGGCGCCGGGTGTCGCCACTCTGCGGCATTCCTCGATGATCGCGGAAAGGCGCAGGTGGTCGGCGGTGCCCTGCGCGGCGACCAGTGAGGCCGATGCGTCGCCGAGATGCTGGATCAGGCTCAGCACGCCGTGGCGGCTTTTGTGGCTGCGGCTGTCCCACTGTTTGTCGGGGCTGTACACCAGTCCGCCGACCCGGTCGCCGGCGGCCGCTCCGGCCCAGGCGAGGAGCGCGGCGATATCGCAGGCGACCATGGATTTGAGCCGCTGGCTGCCGAACAGCATCGGGCCGCGCAGGTCCACGGCGATCAGCACCGGGCGCTCCCGCTCCTCGCGGAACACTTTGGTGTGGGTGGTGGCGGTGCGCGCGGTGACCCGCCAGTCGATGCTGCGTACATCGTCGCTGGCCTGGTAGGGCCTGGCTTCATCGAACTCCATGCCCCGGCCGCGAAAGCGCGAGCGATAGCCGCCGTTTCTGCCGGCCAGCGCCTGGCGGCGGGGGAACAGGGCGAAGTCCCCGGCGTGGTGGCGGAGGCGGATCAGCTCGGCGCGGTCGGGCACGGCGATTCCGGTGAGCGGATGGGCGGCGACGATATCGGTCACGACGGTTCGCCTCGGCTCAGGCGCTCGGCACCAGGTTGACCAGGCTGTCGATCACCTGGTCGGTGTCGATGCCGTTGGCCTCCGCCTCGAAGCTGAGAATCAGCCGGTGGCGCAGCACGTCGTTGACCACGGCGCGGATATCGTCCGGGGTGACGAAGTCGCGGCCGTCGAGCCAGGCCTGGGCGCGGCTGCAGCGGTCGAGGGCGATGGTGGCCCGCGGACTGGCGCCATAATCCAGCCAGTGCTTGAGTTCCTTGCTGTAGTTGTCGGGGCTGCGGGTGGCTAGCACCAGCTGGATCAGGTATTCCTCGACATTGTCGGCCATGTGCACGCTCATGGCTTCGCGGCGCGCGGCGAAAATGGTCTCCTGGCTGAGGCGCGGGGGCGGCGGCGTGACCGCGCCGCTGGCTTCCTGGCGGGAGAGCCGCAGAATCTGGCGTTCGCTGTCGACCCCGGGGTAGCCCACCAGCACGTGCATCAGGAAGCGGTCCATCTGGGCTTCGGGCAACGGGTAGGTGCCCTCCTGCTCGATGGGGTTCTGGGTGGCCATCACCATGAACAGCGAGGGCAGCGGATAGGTGGTGGAGCCGACACTGATCTGGTGCTCGGCCATGGCCTCCAGCAGCGCCGACTGGACCTTGGCCGGGGCGCGGTTTACCTCGTCTGCCAATACCAGGTTGTGGAACAGCGGGCCGCGCTGGAAGCTGAAGGTGCCTTCCTGGGGGCGGTAGATGTCGCTGCCGGTGATATCGGCGGGCAGCAGGTCGGGGGTGAACTGGATGCGCTGAAAATCCGCTTCGATACCTTCCGCCAAGGTCTTGATGGCCTTGGTCTTGGCGAGCCCCGGCGCGCCTTCCACCAGCAGGTGGCCATCGGCGAGCAGCGCCACCAGTAGCCGCTGGGTGAGGTGGGGCTGACCGACGATATGAGCGTTCAGGTGCTCATGGAGACTGAGGAACTGATTTTGTACGGACATAAACATCGCCTTGATGGTACGCGCAAAACATAGCGGGGGAGTGTAATGCTTCTGATTGGCTGGGACAAAAAATGCTGTTCGACTGTTTTTGATCGAGTCTCAGCGCTTCGCTCGGCCCTGTGGTCACTGTCAACCGATGCGCTATCCCCTGTAAGTCGAGGGTGTAGACCTACAGTGAATGAGAACGGCTGTTACTTTATTGATGAAGGGGGAGATGCGCAAGTTGTGTGCTGTCTCCACGCCGGCGCCGGGCAATTGAAGAAGGGCGAGGACTGCGCTACGTTCAAACCGGTCGATCGGCATCAGCCTGCTGGATATCGATTGTTCGCGGATAGGCGATAGGGTGCGCTGACGCGGAAAGCGCACCGCCCCGATCGATCCCGCAGGTGCGCTTTCCGCGTCAGCGCACCCTATGGAAAAGTGCCGGCAGCGAGGGGTATCACCAGGCACCCTGACGGACTGGATCACCTGGTTCAAACACTGGGGCGAGGATAGCGTCATGAGCGAGATCCACCACCCCCCGGTTCAGAACGCCCAGGGCCAGCTCAGGCGCCCGTCAACCGATTCGCCATCCGCCATTGATGGGAATGACCGCGCCGGTCACGAATGAGCCGGCCTCGGAGGCGAGCCACAACACCGCGCCGGCAATGTCGGCCGGGGTGCCGGCGCGGCCAAGGGGTGTGGCGGCGACGATTTCTGCGACCCGCTCCTGTGGCCAGGTGCCGGTGAAGGCCGTATCGGCGATAAGGCCCGGCGCGATGGCGTTGGCGGTGATGCCCCGGGGCGCGAGTTCGCGGGCGAGCGCGTAGGTCAGGCCCTGCACTCCCGCCTTGGCGGCTGAATAGGCGAGGCCGCCCGGTTGTGTGCCGCCGGTCTGCGCGCCGATCGAACTGATGTTGATGATGCGGCCTCCCGGGCTGGTCAGCAGTGGGGCGACCGCGTGGGCCATGAGAAAGCTGCCCTTGAGATTGGTGTCCAGCACCGCGTCCCAGTTCGCCTCGGCGTTGTCCGGTGATGAAGCGAGGCTGACGCCGCGCATGAAGCCGCCGGCGGCGTTGACCAGCAGGTCGAGGCTGTCGATGCCGTCGATCGCCGCCGCCACGTCACGCCGGCAACTGACATCGGCACACCGCCATGATGCCGATGTGCCGAGGGCGTGGCAGGCGGCTCTCAGACGCTCTTCGCTGCGGGCGACCAGCAACACCCGGTAGCCACTGGCGACCAGCGCCTCGGCGATGCCAAAACCGATGCCGCAGGAACCTCCTGTTATGAGTGCTTGTGGTGTTTGCTCGGTCATTGGTGAGGCCTCTGTTACTGTTCCGTTACGGCTCCCGAGCCCCGCACAGGGCCGGCGAGCACGGCCCCGCCCGGCCAGGGGGAGACGCTATCGAGCTGGCTCTTGTCAGCCCTGCCAGCTCCCGTTTCTACCGCTCAGGACTATATAGCAGTGAAAGCGGGCGAGCCATAGAGGCCCGGGTCGCAAGGACATGTTGCTTGCGCCTTGCGGATGACTTGATTTCGGCCATCCAGTATCCTTGCCGTCGATTTCGCTGACCGTGACCGAGACCATGTATCCACTACTGCGCAAGGCGCTGTTCGCGCTGCCGCCGGAAACCTCACACGAACTCTCCCTCGATCTGCTGGGCGCCGCCGAACGCCTGCGCTTGCTGGCGCTCGCTGCCCCGCCTGTGGCGGATCGGCCGGTGGAGGTCATGGGGTTGCGCTTCGCAAATCCGCTGGGCCTTGCCGCCGGGCTCGACAAGAATGGCGATTATTTCAATGCCCTCGGGGCGCTCGGCTTTGGCTTTGTCGAAATCGGCACGGTGACGCCGCGGCCGCAGGCCGGTAATCCACGGCCGCGGCTGTTCCGCCTGGTAGCGCAGGAAGCCATCATCAATCGCATGGGTTTCAATAACCTGGGGGTCGATCATCTGGTCGAACAGGTCGGCAAGCGTCGCTACCAGGGCGTGCTCGGCATCAATATCGGCAAGAATGCCGACACTCCGCTGGAGCGGGCGGTGGACGACTACCTGGCGGGCATGGTCAAGGTCTATCCCCACGCCGATTACATCGCCGTCAATATTTCCTCGCCGAATACGCCTGGTCTGCGCAGCCTCCAGTTTGGCGACACCCTGGCGCAGCTGTTGGCGTCCTTGAAGGCGATGCAGCTGCGGCTGGCGGGTGAATACGGGCGCCAGGTGCCGCTGGCGGTGAAAATCGCTCCGGACATGGACGAGGCCGAGGTGCGGGCCACCGCCCGGGTGCTGCTGGACCAGGGGGTGGATGGCGTTATTGCCACCAACACCACGCTGGGGCGGGATGGCGTGGAGCACTTGCCGCTGGCGGCGGAGGCGGGGGGGCTGAGCGGCGCACCGGTGAGGGACAAGTCCACGGCGGTGATCGCGATCCTGGCGGATGAACTGGCGGGACGATTGCCGATTATCGGTGTCGGCGGTATCTGCTCGGGCGCCGACGCGGTGGCGAAAATCCGTGCCGGAGCAAGCCTGGTGCAGATCTACAGCGGGTTTATCTATCGCGGTCCGGGGCTGGTGAGGGAAATCGTGAACGCCTTGCGGAGCAAGGGGTGATTGCCAGTGCTATGCGCGAGGCAAATCGTGGTGCAGGCCTGGCCGGGGCGTTGGGCCGGCCCGTTTGTCAGCCGGCGCGGCGGACCGGGGCCCACAGCTGGATGACATTGTCCTCGCCGCCCCTGTTTTCCGCAACGAGGCTGCGCTGCAATGCGTCGTCGATCACTTCCAGGGCGGTGTCCTTGCAGGTACCACAGCACATGCCCACTTCCAGCCGATCCTGGATTTCATCATAGGTGACGGCGCCGTTCATGACTTCACGGCGGATATGCTTTTGGGTAACTCCCCTGCAAAGGCAAACATACATGGCTGGCAACCAGTCTCGAAGGAATGACGCTGATCTTAATAAGAACCATTGTTAATTGCAACTATTAAAAGCTCTCAGTATTTTTACAGGAATAACAAGGGCTTATTGGTGAATTTTGTTGAGTTGTCCATGGCTAACCGTACACGCCTTGGCTACAATAAGCACAAATGAACCCCAGGGAGATTAACGTGAAAGGTGACGCAAGGGTGATTGCCTATCTCAACGAGGCGCTGAAGAACGAATTGACCGCCATCAATCAGTATTTTCTGCATGCCAGGATGTTCGAGCACTGGGGGCTTTCCAAGCTCAAGGAAAAGGAGTACGAAGAGTCCATCGACGAAATGAAGCACGCCGATATGCTCATCAAGCGAATCCTGTTTCTGGAAGGGCTGCCCAATCTTCAGGATCTCGGCAAGCTGTTGATCGGCGAAGATGTCAGGGAGGCGCTCGAGTGCGACCTGAAGCTGGAGAATCTGGCCATCCCGCCGCTGCGGGAAGCCATCGCTTATTGCGAAAGCGTGTCCGACTATGTCTCCCGCGAAGTCTTTTCCCATATCCTGGAGAGCGAGGAAGAACATGTCGACTGGCTGGAAACGCAACTGGAACTGATCGACCGCATCGGCATCCAGAATTATCAGCAATCCATGATTTGATAGTTTCTTGTATAGCTATTTGATGATTGCTCTTCTTGATGACTGTTCTTCAGGTTTCCCTTATAACGTTTTGATATTATAAGATTTCCCGGGTCGTGCAGGCGAGGTTGTGATTGGCGGCGTCGCCTGCACGGCACCGGGCTCTTCTGTATCCCCGCCCGCGGTTTCCGGGGTGCGCTTCGTTCCCCGCACAGCCTATGCCTTTTGGCTGTAAGTACGCTTCCACAAGGCGCGGTAGGTCATTGCCAGCGAATTCAGCCGCCGGCGGCCGCCGGCCGGTTGCGTTTCAGGTCGCGAATGATGAAGCGCCCCGGATGCAGGGCCGTGGCCAGCTCCCGGGGCAGGGGCGACGGTTCGCCATTGATCAGACTGGCGATAAGTTCCGCCGCCAGGGGCGCATAGGTCAGACCGCGGGAGCCGTGGCCGCAATTGAGCCAGAGGCCGGGCCAGCAGGTGCCGGCGAGGGGAATATCGGCCCGGGCATTGCGGCGCAGGGCCTGGTAATCCTCGGTGAACGTTGCCAGCCGCGGCGCCGGTCCGGCGATGGGCAGATAATCCGGCGTGGTGCAGCGCAAGGCCGCCCGTCCGTCGAGGGCTGGGGGAGCGAAGAGCTTTCCGAGGGTTCGGTCGGTGGCCGCGAGCGTCGCCAGGTTGCGACTGTGGTCTTCGTCCCTGGTTCGCACGTCGCGATCGTCCAGGTCGTAGGTCGCGCCGAGGCTGTGGAAGCCATCGCGGGAGGGTACCAGGTAGCCGGCGCCGCAGATTACCGTACTGAGCTTCAGGGATTGCCCGTTGGCCGGGAAGGTACTGATCTGGCCGCGGATCTGCCGCAGTGGGAGGTGATCGGTCTGGGCGAAGCGGGCCGTTCCCGCGGCGTTGGCGAGAATTACCACCGGGGCGCTGGCGAGCGTACCGCCCCGGCCGTCAACGATATGCCATTGTTCGCGCTCGCCGTCGTAATGCAACTCGCGGGCATTGCCCTGAATGAGCTCGCAGCCCGCCGCCAGCGTGGTGCACACCGATGGCGGCGCCACCCAGCCGAGGCCGGGGTAGAACAGCCCGAGTTGTGCGTCGAGACCGAGACCGGCAATGGCCGCCATCTGGTCGCCTGTCACCAGGCTGACCAGTTCCCGCGCTTCCCGGTAGCGCTCGGCAATCCGCAGGAACTGCTCCCGCTCCCGGTCCGATTCGGGGAGGACCAGAACACCGCAGCGCTCGCCGTGGCCGGCCCAGAGCGGTTGGTAGAACGCCAGGGCGTGACACAGGGCGCTGCGGGCAAACAGCGACAATGCCTGGTCTTCCACCGACAGCCTGGGGTAGAGAACCCCCTGGGGGTTCCCCGATGCCTCGGCGGCGACATGGGGATGGCGATCGATCAGGGTGACCCGCCAGTTGCGCCGCGCCAGGGCAAAGGCGCTGGCACAGCCGGCGATGCCGGAGCCGATCACCACGGCATGGCGATTGCCGCGATGGGGTGGGGGGGGGCAGATACCAGGGGGGCTGGTGCGGACTGTTGCGGACGGGGGAGCCGGCCGGCGCCGCGGCATTTCCCGCCAGCGCTGTCGGCCCGCCCTGGAACAGGGCCTGCAGCATATCCCGCTTGCGGCCAAAACCCGGTGTCTTGCTGACGGCGAACCCGGCGGCGGCAAGGCCGTCCCGCACCTGCCGGGCGACGGTGAAGGTGCTGGCGGTGGTTCCCGGTCCGCTCAGTCTCGCCATCCCGGCGAACAGTTCCGGGCGCCAGAGTTCGGGGTTTTTTGCCGGGGCGAAGCCGTCGAGGAACCAGGCGTCGGCCACCGGATTGGCACTGTGCCGGAACGCCGGGTGGTCGCTGGCGGCAAGGTCGTCGAGGCCGGCGACGGCGTCGGCCAATATCAGGGTCAGGCACACCCGGTCGCGATAGAGCCAGCGGCGGTGAAAGCCCGGTACCGGCGGCGGGTAGTGGTCGGCCAGCTCGCCGGCCAGACAGGCGAGTGTCGGCCAGCCGGCCAGCGCCTGGCGGAGGTCGGCGCGGCGCAGCGGAAATTTTTCCAGCGATACATAGTGGAGACGGCAGTCGTCGGGCGTCAGCGCCAGCCAGAGGTCGACGGCGGCGAGAAAATTGAGCCCGCTGCCGAAGCCGGTTTCGATGACCGTGAAACTACTGCCCGGCGCGAGGTCCGCCCAGCGGGCGGGCAGCTGATTGCCGGCGATGAACACGTGGCGGCTTTCGGCCAGGCCGTCGTCGCGGGAGTAGTAGACGTCGCCGAACGTTGTCGATACCGGTTGTCCTTCGGACCATTCGATGGCGGCGGGGACGATCACCGCGGTGGTGCTCGAGCCGGTCGCGGGCGGGTTGCCGTGGGTCATGGCGCGAGGCCGAATTCGACGATGATCTGCTCGCACCAGCGGGCGAGGCGCGCCTCGCTGAGGTCGAATTCGTTTTCCTCATCGAGGGCGAGGCCGACAAAATGCCGGCGATCGGCGCTCAGCGCCTTCGATCCGCTGAAACGGTAGCCCTCTGCCGGCCACAGGCCGACCGTGGCGCCGCCCTGGTTGACCACCTTGGCCCACAGAAAGCCCAGGGCATCCTGAAACCATTCGGGGTAGCCATCCTGGTCGCCGAGGCCGTACAGGGCGACGGTCCGGCCGGTGAAATCGATGTCGTCGAGGTCATCCCACACCGCCTCCCAGTCTTCCTGCAGCTCACCGTAGTCCCAGGTGGGAATGCCGAGGATCAGGTGCTGGTAATCCAGCATGTCGGTCACCGGCGTCTCGGCGACGTCGAACACATCGACCCGTCCGCCGCCGATGAGGTCGCGGATTTTTTCGGCGGCGATTTCCGTGTAACACGTCGAGGAGCCGTAGAACAGGCCGATTGCTGCTGTCATGGAGTCTCTGCTGTCATTGAGCCTGTGTCGCCCTGGCGCTCATGGCAATGGCGGCGACATTGTCGGGGACGCCGGTGCGGGGGCACAGGTGTCGGGAGCACAATGGTACCGCTTCAGATGCCGCCGGCAAAATTCAGTTGCCGCCAGGCCTCGTAGACCACCACGGCGGCGGCGTTCGACAGGTTGAGGCTGCGGCTTTGCGGTTGCATCGGCAGGCGCAGCACGCGATCGGGCCCGAGCGTCGCGAGCAATGCCGGCGGCAGGCCGCGGGTTTCCGGCCCGAACACCAGGGCATCGCCTGGCTGGTAAGCGGGCTCGATGTGATGGCGCTGGCCCTTGGTGCTGATGCCGTAGATATGCGCCGGGCGGACGTCGTCGACAAAGGCTTGCCAGTGTTCGTGAATGCCGACTCCCTGCCATTCGCGGTAATCGAGGCCGGCGCGGCGCAGGCGCTTGTCATCCATGGCGAATCCCAGGGGTTTGATCAAATGGAGATCAAAGCCGGTGTTGGCGCAGAGGCGGATGATATTGCCGGTGTTGGGGGGAATTTCGGGCTGGTAAAGCACCACATGGAGCATGGCGGAGTGTCGTGGGCTGCTGTGTGATGGACTATGATCCTGTTATTGCCGAAAAAAGGAAAGGCGCATCATGACCGACATCACCCGCAAAAGGTCGCGGGAGTTCTACCGCGCGACCCATAGCCCCGGGCAGATCGCGGCGCGACTGGATTCCGGCCCCGGCGGAATTTATCTCAAGGATTTCATCTACGGTGCGGTGGACGGTGCCGTGACCACCTTTGCGATCGTTGCAGGGGTGGCCGGCGCGGGTTTGTCCGCGTCGGTGATCATCATCCTCGGAATCGCCAACCTGGTGGCGGACGGCTTCAGCATGGCGGTCGGCAACTATCTGGGTACCCGGGCCGAAAACGAGCTGCGCGACAAGGCGCGGCAGCGGGAACTGGACGAGATCGACAAGTACCCAGCCGGGGAGCGGGAAGAAATCCGCCAGATCTATGCCCGCAAGGGCTTCGATGGGGAATTGCTCGAACAGGTGGTCGAGGTGATTACCAGCGAACGCGAGCGCTGGGCGGATGTGATGCTTCAGGAAGAATACGGAATGGCACTCAACGACCACAACGCCATCAGGGGTGGACTGGCTACCTTCGCCGCATTTTGCGTCGTCGGCTTGATACCGCTGCTGCCCTATCTCTACAACTGGTTGTGGGGCGGGCAGGTCGTCCGTCCCTTCCTGTGGAGCGCGGCGCTGACCGCCATCGCCTTTGCTGTCGTCGGCGCCATCAAGGCCCGGGTGATCGACCAGCGCTGGCACACCGCAAGCGCGGAAACATTGCTGATTGGTGGCGGTGCGGCGGCGCTGGCCTATGGCGCCGGAGTGCTGCTCAAAGGGCTGGCGGGTTAAGGGCTGGCGTGCAAGGACCGTTATTCGTCTTTGTCCTTGCCCTGGACACCGCCGGTAATGGTGAGGCGCATGGCCTCCTCGATACTGATGTCGAGCACGGTCAGGCGCTCGCGGGGAACATACACGGTGAAGCCGCCGATCTGGTAGCTCATGGGCAGGTAGACCCCCACCCGGGCGCCGCCCTCGCTGCTGAACAGTCGCTTGCCCGCCTGTTCCCCGGTGACGAAGCCGATCAGCAGCGTGTCGTTGCCCATGTCCACCGAAACCACGGTCTTCATCTCGCTCTTGTCGGCGAGGCTGAACACCTTCATGACGTCCTCGATCGCGCCGTAGACGGACTTGACCAGAGGGATGCTTTCCATCAGCCGTTCGCCGAGTTCGATGATGTAGCGGATGACATAGGCGTTGACCAACAGGCCGACGACCATCAGCAGGACCAGGGCGGCGAGGATCCCGAGGCCGGGAAAATAATACAGATCGGGCAGCGCCCACTGTAGCAGGAGCTTGCTGCGCGCCTCGATGCCGGTCAGCAGCCAGATGAGGAAATAGAGGGTCAGCCCGAGGGGGAAAACGGCGGCGAGCCCTTGCAACACAAGCTTGAGGGGCTTTTTCATGGCGGCTCCGACTGGATTGGTCAGCAGCAGGATACCCAAAGCAAGGGCGATTTACACGAGCCGCGCAGGGCTGACGAGAGGCAGCAACAATGATACTCTCTCGAACGATTCGCCCAACCGATGCGGGCTGCCGGGCGCCAGGTCCGGCAACGCCATGATGTCCATAACAGAAATAAATCCGGAGCCAGCCATGAGTATTTCACCCGGTGCGATTACCGAAGTGTGCTATGTCACCCACGATATGGAAAAAACCGCAGCCCGCTGGGCGTCGTTGGTGGGGGGCGGGCCGTTCTACCTGATGCCGATGCCTGAAATGACCTTCGAGGGGGCCGATGGCCGGTTGTTCAGTGGACGGATCAAGGCGGCATTGGGTTTTTCCGGCACCACGCTGGTGGAATTCATCGAGCCGCTGGGGGATTCACCGGCGATTTTCCGCGAAGTGCTCGATGCCTGCGGCGATGGCGCCATGCACCATGTCATGACCAATGTACGCCCCATGAGTGCCGATGATTTCGACCGTCAATGCCTGGCGTACGAGCAGGCGGGCCTGCCCCGGGTGCTGAAATTCGAAGTTCCCGGCCAGGGTCGCAACTGCTTCTACGATGCCCGTGCCGAGCTCGGCGCTTTCATCGAAGTCCTGCAGGTGCCTGATCACGCCTTCGACATGCTCGACCGGATGCAGGCCGCCCACCAGGCGGCCGACAGAGGCAGGCCCTTGCAGGCTCTTGCCGATCTGTTCGCCGATGCCGCCCACTGATCGCCGCCGACCGAAGCCGCCGACCACAAGGAGTTCCCATGAACACGACCGATATCCACCATCCGACCCTGGCCACCGACGGGCAGATCGCCATGGAGCGCCTGGCCCTGGCGATGTTCGAGCGCCCGGAAGTCCGCGCCGCTCGCGAGCAGGCCCGCAAGCTTCTGCTCGCCGATCCGGTGGCACCGGGAAAGGACGGCGCGGCCGGGCTCGACCGCGCGCTCGACCAGTGGGTGATGGGTCAGATAGCCTCGATCATCAATGCCGATCCATCCCGGCCGGTGCTGTTGTGGGCGGTGGACAACACCCCGCGGGCCTGGTGCGGCCACGTGTTTCCCGGCGCCGCGGTGGCGATCGACAACCCCGACAATGTCAATCGCGTGGCCCCGCTCGACGGCGCCTGGCGCTACCAGCTGGAAGGCCGTTTTGGCAAGGTGCCGACCGCCCAGATGAACATCAATGTGACTCTCGCCGCCGATGGCCAGCTGCGTTGGGGAGACGCGATCGCCACCGCCACCAACCGCGATATCGTCGCCGATGAGGAAGGCTGCTTTACCGTGACCCTGGACCGCGATCCGGCCGACGGTCGCCCCAACCATATGCAATTGGTGGACGGCCCCCTGCAACTGGCGATCCGCGACAGCCATGGCGATTGGCGCCAGGAGGCGACGGAATTCACCCTGCGGGTGGTAGCCGGGCCGCAACCGCTGCCGGCCAGGAGCGAAGACCAGCTGGCCGTGGAGATTGCCGCGGGGCTGGAGTCGTTCGTCAAATTCTGGCTGGGTTTCAAGAACAGCTTCTGGGACAACCCGGAACCCAACCTGGTGATAGGCCCCTTCGGGCGCGCCAGGGAGGGGGGCTGGGGCACCCAGGCCGGAGGCCGGTTCCGGCTGGAAGACGATCAGGCGCTGGTGATCACCACCGTCAGCGGCGGCTCTGATTACACGGGTTTCCAGATCAGCGATCCGTGGATGATTTCACCGACGCCGCTGCACCGCACCACCAGCCGCAACCTTGCCCAGTGCACACCCAATCCCGACGGCAGCTGCACCTATGTCGTGGCCCTGGTGGACCCGGGGGTGGCCAACTGGATCGACACCGCGGGGCTGCACGAAGGCTGGTTCATGCTGCGCTGGCAAAACCTCGGCGCCGGCGCGGTGATCGAACAACTCGTCGGTGACGTGCGCCTGGTGACTCTTGATCAGCTCGATGCCGCGCTGCCCGAAGGCACGCCCCGGGTGACGCTCGAACAGCGCAGCGACGAGATACTCGACCGGGTGGCCGCCCACCGGATGCGAATCTCCCGCTGACAACATTTGCGGACTGGTCTTGCGGCAAGCCCGCGAGGCCAGCCCTCGTCCGGGAAGCAGTGGATGGACATGATCGGCCCGCAGGAGTTTCTCACCATTCTGGTACCGTTGCTGATCATCATGGACCCGATCGGCAACCTGCCTTTGTTCCTGATGTTTACCGCCGACAAAAGTGTTGGCGAACAGCGCCGGATGGCCGCTGTCGCGTGCCTGGTGAGCGCCGCCATACTCCTGGTGTTCGCGATGATCGGCGACAGCCTGCTGGCATTGTTCGGCATCACCATCCCCGCTTTCCAGATTGCCGGCGGCTTCATCTTTTTTATCTACGCGATGCAGATGCTGGGATTGATCCCCACCAATATCAAAAGCAGTCACGACGAAGAAGTGGAAAGCCTGCGCAAGCCCAGTATCGCCCTGGTGCCTCTGGCGGTGCCGATGCTCGCCGGGCCCGGCGCCATTACCGCGGTCCTGGTGTGGCGTCAGCAACTGGCCGGCACCGGAACGGAAGGGTGGCTGATGGCGGCTATTTTCGTCGCCTGCCTGGTGGTCTATGTCACGCTCTATTTCGCCGGCTTTCTGCGCCGGATTCTCGGTGTCAGCGGCATCGGCGTGATCACCCGCCTGATGGGGTTGCTGCTGGGCGTGATCGCCGTGCAGTTCATGGTCGACGGCATAACCGCCGTATAGGCGGGCCGGCTCCAGGGCCTGGCTCAGGGCGTTACCCTTTCCGATTCGACGGTCATGTCGAGCACATAGGCGATGGATGAGCCGTCCGCCGGCGGATCGGCCAATTCGAAGCGCTTGAGGCGCAGAATGTTGCGGATACCGGCGACATGTTCATATCCCTCGATTTCCTGATACAGGAACTGCCAATCGCCGGTGGCCTGCTTTGCGCCGTTGTCGTCGTAGTGGACATCGCGGACTTGCAGGCACTGGTAGTCCGCCATCAGCGGATGATGGCAGGGGCCGCGTTGCGGCTGGACTTCGAGGAACACGGTCTCGCCGCTGGCGCCGAAACGCGTCTCGGCGGTGGCCACGCCGGTAAAGGTAAGCTGGTCGCCATCCCGGGTGGTCAGCGTCAGCAGTGGCGGGGAGCTTGCCGTTATCTGCAGCGTCAGCGGGTGTTCGAGGTATTGCCTGATGGCCGCTTCTCGCACCATCAACGACGGCTCACAGGCCATCATCGTCTGGACCAGCTGGTCGGGGTGCAAGGTGTCGCCCTCGATCCGGTAGGCGCCGCTGATCTGGTTGCAGCCGCCGGAAATACCGAGCCGGCCATCGCTGAGATCGAGTTGCAGCCTGTGCTCCAGGCCTTCGGGCAGCAGGGCCTCGATGCTGTTGGCCCGGGCGTCCTTCGCCTCTTCCAGGAGCCAGTGAAAATCGCCCGGCCGGCTACTGGCGCCCCCGGTCCGATTGGGGGCTTCCGGTTCCGTGCAGGCGGCGAGCGCCAAGGCCAGGAGCGATGACAGGGCGAGGGCATGTTTCACGGGCGGCTTGTGCTTCACGGGCAACTCCAATCGTCGCGGATCATTGGTGGGCGGTAGCGAGGGACAGTATAGGCGCACATTCCCGGGGTTCACTATATTGCCCCCAGGCTGGCTACATTTTCTCCATGACCTCGATACCGAGCAGTTCCAGCCCCTTGGCGAGCACCCCGGCGGTGGTGTTCGCCAGTTGCAGGCGGCTGGCGCGCAGGTCAGCGCTGACGCCGTCCTTGAGGATGGGGCAATGCTCGTAGAAGCCCATGAAGGCGCTGGCCAGGTCATAGAGATAATTGCAGAGAATATGAGGGTAGGCCTCCGCCGCCACTTGCTCGACGACGTCGTCGAATTGCAGCAGTTTCATGGCCAGCTGTTTTTCGTGGGGCGCGATAATGAGGATCCGGCTGTCGAGGGTCTCGGGGTCCACAGCGGCGCGGCGGAAAATGCTGCGGATCCGCGTGTAGGCGTATTGCAGGTAGGGTGCGGTGTTGCCCTCGAAGCTGAGCATGGCGTCCCAGTTGAAGAGGTAGTCGTTGGTGCGGGTCTTGCTCAGGTCGGCATACTTGATGGCGCCGATGCCCACCTTGCGGGCGACCTCGGCGCGCGCCTCCGGCGACAAGTCAGGGTCTTTTTCGGCGACCAGACGGTCGGCGCGCTCCACCGCCTCGGCCAGCAGGTCGGCGAGCTTGACGGTGCCGCCGCTGCGGGTTTTGAAGGGCCTGCCGTCGGCGCCCATCATGGTGCCGAAGGGGTGGTGTTCGAGGCTGATGCCCTCGGGGACGAAGCCGGCCTTGCGGGCGGTGGCGAACACCTGCTTCATGTGCAGCGACTGGCGGGCGTCGATGAAATAGAGAACGCGGTGCGCGCCGAGCACGCCGGCGCGGTAGCGCAGGGCGGCGAGATCGGTTGTGGCATAAAGGTAGCCGCCGTCGGATTTCTGCACGATCATCGCGCTCGGGCTGCCGTTCCTGTCGGCCAGTTCCGGCAGGAATACCACTTCGGCGCCCTGGTCTTCGGCGGCGAGCCCCCGGGCGCGGAGATCGCCCACCACCTGGGCGAGGTCGTCGTTATAGGCGCTTTCGGGGCGGATATCCCCGTGGCGCAGGGTGACGTTGAGGATATGGTAGATCTCCGCGCTGTGGGCCACTGAAATGTCGATGAACAGTTGCCACAGCTCGCGGCAGTGGCGGTCGCCGGATTGCAGCTTGACGACGTAGTTGCGGGCCCTGGTGGCGAACGCCGGATCGTCGTCGAAGTGCCTTTTGGCCTGTTGGTAGAAGGTTTCGAGGTCCTTGAGGGCCATCTCCGGTTTTTCGCCCACGCCGAGCTGATCTTCGAGCTCGGCGATCAGCATGCCGAACTGGGTACCCCAGTCGCCCATATGATTCTGGCGGATGACGTGGTGGCCCAGGTATTCGAGCACCCGCGCCACGGCGTCGCCGATGATGGTGCTGCGCAGGTGGCCGACGTGCATTTCCTTGGCGAGGTTGGGGGAGGAATAGTCGACCACGATGGTCAGGGGCGGGTCGGCGCTGCGGATCGGAGCCGCCAGCGCGGTCGCCAGCGCCGCTGCCTGGGCGGCCAGAAAGTCCGGGTCGAGATGGATGTTGATGAAGCCAGGGCCGGCGATCTCGACGGTTTCGGCGATATTCGCCAGGTCGAGGTTGTCGACGATGCGCTGGGCAAGCTCCCGGGGCGGCGTTTTCAATCGCTTGGCGGCCGCCATGGCGCCGTTGGCCTGGTAGTCGCCAAAACCTTCCCGGGTGCTCAGGGCGATGCTGGGGTTGCAGCCATCGGGGATGCCTGCGGCGGTCATCGCGGCCTGGAAGCGGTCGTTGAGAAGGGTGCGGATGGTCATGGCGTGTCCAATGGCATGGCTGGGGTGGGGATTTTAGTCCAGCAGAGGGCCAATGCAACATCGTTGCTCCATTGTCCCCGGCGATCACGCGATATCTGCTTGGGGGCGTCTGGTCTTGCTGGCGGCGCCAGTGTCGCCGACTCGAAGCCCTGTTCGCACATGGCGCGGTCACCATGAGGCCGGCGGTCGGCGCCGTTACCGTCGGATGGCGCCCGGTGCCGGCGCTTTTGCACAGGGCGGGGCATTGCGCCGATAATGACGACTGTCATCCACGCCGCCCCGACTGTTGCCAGGACCTCTGTGCCCACTGCCATTCCCTATGCTCGTCTTTCCAATTTCTACTTCTGGTACTATGGGTTACAGGGGATTTTTCATCCTTTTTGGCCAATCTTTCTCAGCTCCCGGCACTTCACTGCCGGCGAGATCGGCCAGTTGCTCGCGATCCAGATGGCGACGCGGATTCTCTCTCCCAACCTGTGGGGCTGGGTCGCGGATCACACCGGCAGGCGAACGACCACGGTCCGGGTGGGGGCGGCTCTCGGTGTGGCGTTCTTCTCCGGGATTTTCGTGGCCGACGGCTTTTGGGCGACAGCGCTGGTAATGGCGGGCTACAGTTTTTTCTGGAATGCGGTGATGCCCCAGTTCGAGGCGCTGACCCTCGATCATCTCCATCGCCAGCCACAGAGATACAGCATCATCCGGGTCTGGGGATCGGTGGGTTTCATCGTGACGGTGATGGGCGGCGGCTACTGGCTGGACGGTGCGGTGGAGGATTTCCGCTTCCTGGGGCTCGGTTTCCTCACCATGATCTGGCTGGCGTCGCTGTGGGTGCCGGCCGCACCGCGCCAGCCGGCAAGGCCCAGAGGAGGCGATCTGTGGCGGGTGCTGAGCCAGGGCAGGGTGGCGGCGTTTCTGCTGGTGTCTTGTCTGCTGCAGGTGGCGCACGGTATCTACTACGGATTCTACAGCCTGCAACTGGAGGCCGCGGGCTATGCGCCGGCCACCATCGGGTTGTTCTGGGCGCTGAGCGTCGTCGCCGAGGTGGTGCTGTTCATGGCCATGCGCGGCCTGTTGACCCGCTGGAACCTGCGCCAGATCCTGCTCGTCAGCCTCGGGATGACGGTGCTGCGCTGGTTGCTGATCGGCCATTTCAGCGGCTGGCTGGCGGTGCTGTTGCTGGCCCAGTGCCTGCATGCCCTCAGCTTTGGCGCCTGCCACGCGGTGTCGGTGGAATATCTGCGGCGGTTCTTCCCCAGGGGATTGCTGGGCCAGGGCCAGGCTCTCTACTCGGCGGCGAGCTTCGGTGCCGGCGGGGCGCTCGGCGCGTTGCTGGGCGGGCTGCTATGGCGCGAGGCCGGCGCCCTGGCCTTCGATGTGGCGGCGCTGGCAACACTGGCGGCGCTGCTGGTGGCGTTTTTCTATCTCAAAGAGGACGGGGCCGCGGAACCTTGACCGGGGCCCCATCCGGGTCCGCCGATCGTCGCGGCCAGCGAGAATGTCGGGGCGCTCTGGGTCGCCGGCACTCGCGGCTGGCGATCGATGTGCTAGCATGATCTGGAGACCAGCTTGTCCATAAAGGAGGGGCAATGGGCCAGGGCAGCAATAATCACCGCGATCACGATTTCCGCAAACCCCTTACCGCGAGGCAGCTCTACCGGGCCTGTGAGCCGGAAGAGTTGCCTTTTGCCACCACCGAGGAGCTCGCGCCCCTCGACGACCACTTCGGCCAGGATCGCGCGGTCGAGGCCCTGCGCTTTGGCTTCGAGATGCGCCACGATGGCTACAATGTCTTTTTGTTCGGTTCCCCGGGCACCGGCAAGCACGAACTGCTGGAAGACCTGCTCGGCGACAATGGCGAGCCGCTGGCCGAACTGCGGGACTGGTGTTACGTCAACAATTTCGACGCACCCCACAAGCCCATTGCGCTGTCGCTGCCGCCGGGCATGGGGCGGCGGCTGCGCGCCGACATGGCGCATTGCGTCGAGGACCTGCTGGCGAGCATTCCCGCCGCTTTCCAGAGCGATGAATACCAGACGCGCTTGCAGGAAATGGGCGAGCAGTATTCGCAGCGGGAGCAGAAAGCCTTCCAGGAGCTGGGCGAAAAGGCCAGGGCGGAGAATATCGCGCTGATCCAGACACCCAATGGCTATACCCTGGCGCCGATGCGCGATGACAAGATCCTCGCGCCCCAGGATTTCGAGGCGCTGCCGGAAGAAGAGCAGAAGCATACCCTGGAGGTGATCGAATCGCTCAAGGATGATCTCAAGGCCATCGTCCGCCAACTGCCTCTGTGGGTGAAAGAGGGCCG
>Ga0265293_10006663_pt1 | contig 18290 bp, 20 predicted proteins | sample Munlanlewell138R_FD_192505 | JGI IMG/M metagenome (GOLD analysis project Ga0265293, IMG submission 192505) | Leachate microbial communities from a municipal landfill in Southern Ontario, Canada - Leachate well 138R | ecosystem: Engineered > Solid waste > Landfill > Unclassified | place: Canada...
TAAAACTATGAATATAATGAAATTAAGACCTCTATTTTTATTTATCTCTTCACTTTTATTAATTACTTCTCTTTTATCTATTATTTTTTGGCAATTTAAACCATCTATTGATTTTTCTGGCGGTTCAATCTGGGAAGTTAGTTTTTCTCAAAATATTAACACCGATCAAATCAATGAAATTTTTACTAAAAATAATTTAGATCTACCCATTATCACTTCAATTGGTGACAATAATTATTCTTTAAAGTTTAAAAACATTGACCCCAGTCAAAAAGTAGCCTTAAATAGTAGTCTTAAGGAAATTGATGACCAAGCAATTGAATTAAAATTTGAAACTTTAGGGCCAATCTTAGGTAAAGAACTTCTTAAAAAAACTATTTTCGCTATTGTCTTATCATCTCTTTTCTTACTCCTTTTTATTGGTAGTCGCTTTAAAGATTTTTCTTTTGGTATCTCAGCTATTTTAGCTATGTTCCACGACACTATTATTTTAGTTGGTGGCTTTTCTATTTTAGGCCATTTCTTTGGAGCTGAATTAGATGCTCTTTTTGTTACCGCCGTTTTAACTACTCTTTCATCTTCAGTCCATGATACTGTTGTCACCTTTGATCGAATTAGGGAGTTAAAACGTCAAAATTATCAAATTGATTGGGTTCAATTAGCTAATCAAGCCGTTACTGAGACTCTTAACCGCTCTATCAACAATTCTATGACCATTATCTTCATGTTAACCTCTCTAGTCTTACTTGGTGGCTCTACTACTCGTTGGTTTGCTGCAGCTCTCTTAATTGGGGTTATTTGTGGGACTTATTCATCTACAGGAGTAGCCATTCCTTTGGTTCTGTTTTTCAAAAAACATTCTAAGAAAAAATATTAAAAACTATTTTTCTTTAGTTTTCCAATTTATTTCAAAGGAGATAGAGTATTTGTTGGGAATTTTCCAATAAGAAAATCTTAAAAAAAGAAATTGAAATTTATTTTCAGCAATTTTTCCAAATCCAAATCTGTTTAATGTTAATTCTATATCTATAGTCATTTTGTAATTATATTAATATATTCAATTTACTTAAACTCTTTTACTCTCTTTAATAATATTTCTCTTTCATTTAGTTTTGGGTCTTCTTCCACTTCCTTAAAGATTGTCTCCAAAACTTCTCCTATTTTTCTCCCCGGTTTTATTTTTAAAATTTCCATTACATCTAATCCATTTACCTTTAAATCTTTAATTGCAAAGGGTTGTTTTTGAACTTCAATAATTCTTTTTTTAAATAATTCCCATCTCCAACTAGTTTCTTTTGAACCACTTCCTAATCTATCGGCTCTTCTCATTGAAATCATTTCATCAATATAATCTGGAGTTACATTTTTAATAAATCTTCTGACGGCTTTATCAGTTTGAGTTTCTTGGACTGTAAACATATGCCATCTAGTCAATTTAAATAACTGATCTAATTCTTTTTTAGATAATCTCAATCTTTTACCAATATCTAAGGCGATTCTTGATCCTATCACTTCGTGGTTATGGAAAGTTCTCATTTTTCCTTCTCCTGTCATCACAGTTGGTTTACCTACGTCATGGAGTAAAGCTGCTAATCTAGTGACTGGATTTTTACTATTACAATTATCTAAAGTCTTTAAATTATGAGTCCAGACGTCATCGATATGATGACCTTTTTGAGCCATATCGATTCCATCTAATAATTCTGGGATTATTTGTTCTAATAATCCAGAGTCTTTCAATAAAATTATTCCTTTTGATGGGGTCGGGGAGACAAGAATTTTAAATATTTCATCTCTAATTCTTTCTTCAGCTATATTTTTAATTAATTCAGCATTTTCTCTAATAGAATTTAGAGTTTTTTCTTCTATTTCAAAATTAAGTTGTCCTCCAATTCTAATTGCTCTCATTAATCTCAATCCATCTTCTTTAAATCTTTCATCAGGGTTTCCTACAGTCCTAATTATTTTATTTTTTAAATCACCTTGTCCATCAAATGGATCAATTATTTTAATTTGCCCATTTTTAAATTCAATCGCTATTGCATTAATTGTAAAATCTCTTCTCTCTAAATCTTCTTCCAAAGTCTTACCCCAAATAACTTTATCTGGATGACGGTTGTCACTATAACCTTGTTCTGTTCTAAAAGTAGTTATTTCAAATACTTCTTCATTTTCGCCCACTACACTAAATGTCCCAAAATCATTATTACAAAAACTATTTTTAGGAAACATATTTTTCATCTGATCTGGAGTTAAATTAGTCGTAAAATCCCAATCATTTACTTCTCTGTTCAAAATTAAATCTCTCACACTACCTCCGACAATATAAATCTCGGCTTTATTCTCTAAAAATTTATCAATAATTTTCTTTACCTTATTTGGGATTTCTATTTTATTCATTTCTGTTTCTATTTTACCTTATTTTTTAAATTGTTCTTTCTATCCAAAAAACCCTCCGATTTCTCAGAGGGTTTGTAAAACAGTTTTAAATTAATTAAACTCTGTCTGGCTTTGGTAAAGCTTCTTTAACAGCAATATTTCTGCCCATTTGCTCGCTGCCGTTGAGGGCATTCATAGCTTGAACAGCATCTTCATCATTTTCAAATTCAACGAATCCGAAACCTTTGCTTCTATTAGCAAATTTATCGATGACGATATTAGCTGATATAACCGTACCGTAAGCGGAGAAAATTTCTCCTAAATTGGCATCAGTCATTGAAAATGGCAGATTGCCTACAAATAATTTCTTTGCCATGTTGTTTTTTTTAAAACTCCTTTAAATACCTAAATAAAATATAACAGGTTTGAACCTCGCTAAAAAAGGATGGCGTCCTATTCTTAACTAGTAGTAGTATAACAAAAATCAAAAAAATGTGTAAAATTAGCTACTAATGTTTATTATCGACAAATCCACCTCAGAATTAGATTTTTTAAATATCTTATTTAAGAATCGCCATATCTCTCCCCAAAACATAACTGAATTTCTAAAACCAATTTCTCCTAATAATTTCCCAGCCAAAGATTTTGGGATTAATCAAACTAAATTAAATCAAGCAGTAAAGATTATTAAAGAAAATATCAAAGCAGGTAATAACATCCTAATTTACGGTGATTATGATGTCGACGGCATTACTGCCACCGCTATTCTTTGGCAAGTTTTATATGCTAAACAAGCCAAAGTTTTACCCTTTGTCCCTGATAGATCAGCTGATGGTTATGGTATCAAGGCTGACTCTTTTTTTAAATTTGAAGCCAAAAATAATCTTAAATTTGATCTCTTAATTACTGTCGACAACGGTATTGTAGCTGCAAAAGAACTCCAAAAAATTATTAAAACTGGTACTAAAGTTATTGTTATTGACCACCATGTTGCCAATTCTCCCCTCCCAAAATCAATTATCACTGTCCATTCGACTAAAGTTTCTGGATCAGTTCTTTCTTGGATTGTCGCCAAAGAAATTGATAAACAAGCTGATTTAGGGTTGGCCGCCTTAGGGACAGTCACTGATTGTCTTCCCCTTAATAATATTAATCGCAACATTGTTTATCACGGTCTTTTGTCATTACGTTTAAACCCAAGTTATGGTATTAAAAAATTAATTCAAATTAGTGGTATTAAACCAGATTCTATTTCTACTTATGATCTAGGTTTTGTCATTGGTCCTCGGATAAATGCCGTTGGCCGTCTTTCAAACCCAACTGATGCTCTCCGACTCCTTTGTAGTTCTTCCCCCAACCAAGCCTCTAAATTTGCTCAAATTTTAAATGATTACAATAAAGATCGTCAAAGTCTTCAATTAGAAAGTATTAAATTAGCTCAAAGTAAGGTTAAAGATAATAAAGAAAAGATTTTGTTTTTAGCAGACAAATCATTTCATCCCGGTATTATTGGTCTTATTGCCGGTCGGCTGACTGAGAAATATTACCTACCTTCAATTATTATTAGTATTGATAATGGTGTTGCCAAAGGTTCCTGTCGTTCAATTAAAGAATTAAATATTATTGAAACTCTCAAAGAAATTTCTCATCTTTTTATTGATTTAGGTGGTCATGCCGGTGCTGCTGGATTTAGTATTGATACTAAAAATATTCCCAAATTTCAAAAACAGATTACTAAAATTATCAACCAAAAACTTAAAGGTCTTGATTTAAAACCAATTACCTTTATTGATGCCGAAATGAAACTTAGTGCTGTTACTACAAAAAATTGTAAATTAGTTACTAAACTTGAGCCATTTGGAATAGAAAACTTAGAACCTTTATTTTTATTTAAAAACCTAAAGATTATTCAAAAAAGATTATTAGGTTCTAACCAAGAACATCTTAAATTAAAACTTGATGATCCTAGCACCCAGATTAATGAAAATATCCTAGCCATAGATGCCATCGCTTTTAAAAAAGGGGATTTAGATAAAGATTTAAATATTGGTGACCTGATTAATATTACTGCTCGCCTTAATTTAAATGTCTGGAATAATACTATCACTCCCCAGCTTGTCGTTAAAGATATTCTAAAGTAAAATACTCCTATGGATAGAATATTAACTAAAGATTGTCTCCAAAAAATCGGAGCCAAAGTTTTAATTAAAGGTTGGGTCAATAATGTTCGTAGTTATGGTAAATTAGCTTTTGCTGATATCCGTGACCGTTCTGGACTTATCCAAGTTGTTGGTGGTCCTGATTTAGGTGATCTAAAAATTGAATCAGTTGTCGAAATTATTGGTCTAATTCGTTCTCGTGATGCCAAATATTTTAATGATAAATTAATTACTGGAAAAATTGAGATCGAAGCTGAAAGTATTAATGTTTTAGAAAAAGCTGCTGAACTTCCCTTTGATCTTCACCAACCAGATTTAAATCTTTCCCTCCCAATTTTATTAGACAATCGAGCTCTTTCTTTACGTAATAAAAAAATCCAAGATGTATTTAAAATTCAAGCCACTATTGTTGAGGCTTTTAGAAATTATTTATCCGCTCAAGATTTTACTGAAATTTTTATTCCTACTATTGTTGCTGGCTCCACTGAAGGTGGTTCCGAAGTTTTTCCTGTCGATTATTTTGGTTATCAAGCCTATTTAGCTCAAAGTCCTCAATTATATAAACAAGTTTTAACTTCTATTTTTGAGAGAGTCTTTACTGTTGCTCATGCTTATCGGGCCGAACCATCAGTTACTACTCGTCATCTTACTGAATATGTTGGCTTAGATGTTGAAATGGGTTTTATAAATGATTGGTTAGATATCGTTAAAATGGCCGATGGGGTAGTCAAGGCTATCTTTAAAGCAGTTTCAGAAAAACATCAAGACATTTTAGATGAATATGGAGTTACTATCCCAAAAACTGTTAAAGATACTCCTGTTATCAAACTTAAAGACGCTCTAGAATTAATTTATAAACGCACTGGACGTGATATTCGAAATGAACCAGATATGGACCCAGAAGGAGAAAGAGAAATTTGTCGCTGGGCTCTTGAAGAATTTGGTAGTGATCTTGTATTTATTACCCATTTTTACACCAAAAAACGTGCTTGGTATTCTTACGCTGACCCTAAAAATCCAGATGAAACTCTAACTATGGATCTTATTGGTTGTGGAGTTGAATGGATTAGTGGCGGTCAACGTATTAACAATTATGACCAATTACAAGAAAAAATAAAATCTCGTGGTCAAGATCCTGCTGATTTTGAAATTCCTTATGGTCAGACATTTAAATATGGTATGCCTCCAGAAGGTGGTTTTGCTATTGGCCTAGAAAGAATTACTCAAAATATTTTAGGTCTAGAAAATGTCCGCCAAGCCAGTCTTTTTCCTCGTGATATGGAACGAATTGATAATCGCCTCTCGGTTTCTGGTAAAAAGATTGTTAAGATTAAAAAAGATGGTAAGGTTTCTAAAACTTCTAAAAAATAATTGGCTTGATTTTTTGATTATTCTTTTAATCATAGTTTTAAATTTATTTTGGTTACCCACTTTTTCTTTTTGGAGTTTATACCCATCAAAAACTAAATCATTTTCTAACACTCAAATTTCTCAGTTTGAATTACCTGCCACTCCTGTTATTAAATTAGTTAATAAACCACTAATTAGTGCTTCCAATTATATTTTAATTGATGTTGATACTAATAAGGTCTTAGTTTCTCAAAATTCCAATACTAGAATTTATCCGGCTTCAATTACTAAATTAGCCACCGCTCTCACTGCCTTAAATATTTATCCACTTGATGAGGTTATTACTATTGATGAGGAATATGTTGAAGGGAAAGTAATGGAATTAAAAATAGGAGAAAAAATTACTGTCAAATCTTTAGTTTCCGCTCTTTTAGTTTATTCTGCTAATGATGCTGCTTTTACTTTAGCCAAACATCAACAACTTGGAGTAACTGGTTTTATTAACCAAATGAACCTTTTAGTCAAAAGTTACGGTTTAAAAAATACTAACTTTGTTAATTTTGATGGTCTTCAAAATGAAAATCATTATTCTACGGTTTATGATTTATCTCAACTTGGCCGTATCTCTATTAAAAATAAAATTGTCAAAGATATGGTTAAAACTAAACAATTAACCGTTTCTAGTGTTAATAATAATATTCAACATGAACTAATTTCCACTAATGAACTTTTAGGTGTTGTTCCTGAAGTTGAAGGGCTTAAAACTGGCTGGACCCCAGAAGCTAAGGGTTGTTTCATCAGTCTCTTAAATATTAATGGTCATTATCTAATTAGTGTGGTGGCTCAAAGCGATGATCGTTTTGAAGATACTAAAACAATTATAAATTGGGCTAAAAAAAATATTTATTGGCAAAAGTGATTCTATTCACTTGAACTATTAGCAATCGCTGGGACATAAGCCATAAAATTATTATCACCTTCAAATACAAAGATAGGTTGTAAATAATTTGTCAAAGTAACTGGTTCAAAATAAGCTAAATAAACTTTTCTTATAATTACATTACTATCTGTTATATCTGCTGCTGGCCAATAATTTCCCGCGTTTAAATCAGCAATAGCTTCCTTTGTTGTTTTTATGGGGTAAGTTGAAAAAGACTCATTATCAATATTTAAATCTTTAAATTCAACTTTTAATATTCTTTTATCAGCCACATCAGATCCAGAAACTAATACTGATACTGAAGCCTGTCCCACATCTTTTGAAATAATACTTAAATTGTTTAAATCCGATCGATAAAAATCAACTCTAGCTACATTTGCTTCAGCTTGTGAATTAGCTGCCTTTAATATTTCATTTTCAATTTTCCAATAATTAACCTCTTTTCTTCCATTCTCTAAATCAGCACTAAGTTTGTCTCCATTTTCCAAAAAAGATGATGCTGTCTCTATTGCTTCAGCCTTACTTGGCATTTTAGTTGGGTTTAAAAGTAATTGATCTTTTGTGTATGGATAGGTTAATTCAAAGCTTCCATCTAAAACATTCATAGTTAAAGTTTTGTTTAATTCACTATTACTAAATTCATAAACCCCGGTTTTAGATTCAATTGGATCACTTGTAAAACCAAATTTTCTAGCTGTTTTTCTATCATTTTCTAAAGCCAAGAAACTACTATTAGGTCTATAAATAATGTAAACCCTAGCTTGGTCACTAAATTCTGGGGTAGTATCATTGGCAAATTCAAAAGAAAAACTTTTCTTTGTTTTTTCTTTATCAGGGAAAATAACATTAGGTAAAACTCCATATCTCTTCGTTGGTGCCACATAAATTGGATGAGCTGTTCTATATATCTTATATCCAGTCGTTACCGTTGACCACAGAATTACAAATGAAATTATCCCAATCCCTCCATATTTAATAATTTTTCGACTAATGTGAGCAGTATAAGTCAGAGACATAAAAATATTTTACACTAAATGGTAAAATTAGCCATGATCGATCCAAAAAATATCCGTACTCGTATTGCTCCAAGCCCAACCGGTGAATATCATATTGGTCATCTTCGTACTTGTCTTTATGACTATGCTTTAGCTAAAAAAAATAATGGACAGTTTATTATTCGAATTGAAGACACTGATCAAAAAAGATTTGTCAAAGGTTCTGCTGATAGAACATTACAAACGATAAAAGACTATGGTTTAAATTGGGATGAAGGCCCTGATATTGGTGGTCCTCATGGTCCTTATGTTCAGACCCAACGCCTTGAAATTTATCAAAAATATATCAAAGAGTTGATTGATAAAGGGTTTGCCTATTATTGTTTTTGTACTCAGGAGAGATTAGATAATCTTCGTGCTACTCAAAAAGCTCAAAAACAAATTCCTAAGTATGATCAACATTGTCTCAATTTAAGTAAAGAAGAAATTCAAAAAAATCTTGACAACAAAATTCCATACACTATCCGTCTGGTTATTCCCAAAAATGAAACTATAATTTTTGAAGATTTAATTCGGGGTAAAATAAAATTCAATACCAATGAAGTTGATGATCAAGTTTTAATCAAATCAAATGGAATTCCTACTTATCACTTTGCTGCTGTAGTTGATGATCATTTAATGGGAATCACTCATGTTTTACGCGGTGAGGAATGGTTAACTTCAACTCCAAAACATATTCTTCTTTATCGATATTTTGATTGGGAAGCACCTAAATTTGCCCATCTTACAGTATTATTGAATCCTGACGGTAAAGGCAAATTAAGTAAACGTCACGGGGCTACTTCAGCTCGATCGTTTTTAGATGAAGGTTATCTTCCAGAAGCTATGCTTAATTTTTTAATGTTTTTAGGTTGGAATCCTGGTACAGAAAAAGAATTTTTTACCTTAGATGAATTTGTTCAAACTTTTAGTATTGATCATCTTCATAAAAAATCTCCTGTTTTTGATCGTAAAAAATTGGATTACCTAAATGGTTATTATCTTCGCCAAAAATCAGACGACCAATTATTTGAATTGTTTAAAAAGTTTTTAACTAAAGCATCTGATGATCAAATTAAAATTTTAATTCCAGTTTTAAAAGAAAGAATTGTTAAATTATCTGATCTTCCAGTTCAAACAAAATTTCTTTTTGAAGATGTTGGTTATGATAAAGATCTATTACTCAAAAAGGGGACTGATCCTAAATTAGCTATTGATATGCTTACAAAATCCAAAGAAGTTATTTCCTCAAATTTTGATAATTTATCCACTAAATTAATGGATTTAATCAAAGAAAATAATTGGAATGTTGGTGAATTTTTTATGGTTTTCCGAGTGGCTATTTGTGGCACCATTTTTACCCCACCAGTAGTTGAGTGTTTACCAGCCTTAGGGCTTGAGAAAACTCTGGAAAAAATTGATATCGCCCTTTCAAAATTATCTTAAATTTTGCTAAACTAATTTGTGTTAATTATATTACTAATATTTTTTTTAATTTTTTCTCATCCAATTTTTGCCGTTGACCCAATTATCAAAATTACTAATTATTCGGCTATTACTGATCCCGAGTGGGTCGAAATAACAAATACAACTCCAAATTCTATTGATTTAAATGATTGGTTTTTAAGAGATGAAAATGACAATAGTAATGAAAGAAATAGTATTACATTAAACGGCTCAATTGCAACCAACGCAACTATTCGAATTGAAAAAGCAAAAGGGTGGCTCAACGATAGTGGAGACACCATATACCTTTACCATACCAACGAACAAATAGACAAATTAACCTATCCAGTTCCAACACCAATCCCAAGTATTGACCCTAATATTATCATCAACCCCACTTCAGGTATTAGTCTCACTGAATTTATGCCTTATTCTTCTATTGAATGGGTTGAGATTTACAATCAAAATGATTTTAAAATTAAATTAGTTGGTTGGCAAGTTGGTGACAACAGTTCTGTTACTAAAAATATTCCTGAATTAATTATTGATGCTAAAAGTTTTAATACTTTTGATTTTTCGACTTTTTTAAATAATAATGATGCCGATAAGGTGGTTTTATACGATAATAATAAAAAAATTATTAGTAGTTATGAATATCACGGTGGAGCTTATGATTTAGAAATGAGTTGGTCTTTAATTAACAATAGTTGGTGTAGAGCCGAAATTACTAAAGGTCAAACCAATGATGATAATTGTTTTACTCCTCCAACTACTCCAACTCCTACCTCTACCCCAATTCCAACTTTAACCCTCACTCTTACTCCCACCCCCACTTTAACACCTACCCCTAATGTTACTTTGACTTCAACTTCAGAGGAAATAACAAATAATCCTACTCCTGTTTCCGAATCTATGGTTTTAGGAGAAACTACCACAGGATCTGATATTAAAAATAATTTTCTACCTTTAATTTTAATAATTGGTGGGGGGATCTTGTTGCTTAGTCCGCTAATTATTACTAAAATTAAAAAATAGTGAAAAAAGTAATTCGTTTTTTACCAGCTCTTATCTGGATGGTTATTATTTTTTATTTTTCTTCTCGTCAAACCACTGGTATTGGTGGTGATTCTTATTGGCTTCGTTTTTTTGTCTTAAAATCTTTTCATTTAATTGAATATGCTCTTTTAGTTATTTTCCTCTTTTTAGGTTTTAAAAAATATAAATGGTCATTTTTAATTGCTTACATCTATGCTTTTAGTGACGAAATCCATCAATATTTTATTCCTGGTCGCACTGGAAAATTAAGAGATACTTTTTTTGATCTAGCTGGGATTTTAATTGGTCTTTTAATAATTAAATTTTTTAAAAAAAAGCTTATACTTAAACTGTGAAACATTTTTGGTCCCATTTTTTTATACCTCAAGAAAAGAACAATCATCGTGCTGGTCTTTTACGGACAAACACTCTTCTAATTCTTATTGCTTTTTATCTTCTAAACCAATCAGTTGTTAAATTCGTTACCTTCTTGAAACCTGGAATATTAGGTTATTCTTCAGAAATTACAGTTCAAAAAGTTTTAGAGCAAACAAATAATCAACGTCAACAATTAGGTCTCCCCGCTCTTAAATACAACGCTACTTTATCTCAATCAGCTACTCAAAAAGCCCAAGATATGTTTGCTAATAATTATTGGGCTCATAATTCTCCTTCAGGGAAAACTCCTTGGGATTTTTTTAAAACAGTTGGTTATAAATATTCTCTTGCTGGTGAAAATTTAGCTCGTGATTTTTATGATACTGACTCTTTAATCAAGGCTTGGATGAATTCTCCTACCCATAGGGCAAATATAGTTCACCAAAATTATCAAGAAATGGGAATTGGAGTAGTTAATGGTGTTTTAGGTGAAATTAAAACCACTTTAGTAGTTCAACATTTTGGTACCCCTGTTAATTTTGTTGCTAGTAAAGTAGAAGAGCCAATTTCTAACCCTGTCACTTCAGTCCCAACTCAAAATAATGAGGTTGTTGTTGAATCAGTCCCCCCTGTAGTTGAGACAACTACAATTCCAGAATCAGTTCTTTTACCTCAAACATCTGAAGTTTTATCTCAGCAAAATAAATACGTTAGTCCACTTCTCTTAAATAAAATAATTAGTATTGCCCTTTTTGTTCTTATTATTTCAGTTCTCTTCATCGATGGCTACATTACTCTAAAAAATAATACTCATCGGTTGACGGGGTCTACAGTTGGTCATATTGGCTTTTTATTAGTCATTCTCTTGTTAATAGTTTCCAGCCATCAAGGAGCCATTTTTTAATATGATTATTCCTCCAGAAGTCAAAAAAAAACCATTAGAATATATTTTCTTAGTTTTATTTTTTGTTGTTGGTTTATGTTTTTATCTTTTTGCTGATATTTCTGATTCCGGTAAAAGATTTGTTGCCATTGCTTTAGCTGGTGGTTATTTTTTTTGGAGCCTTTATCATCATTACAAAAGAGGGGATTTAAATTTATCAATAATCATTGAATATTTAGTTATTATCCTTTTTGGGATAGTTCTACTTACTGGTTCTTTTTTCTGATCTGTTCTAATTGCCATTCCTTTATTTTTTTTGGATCCCCACCTAACAAAACTTCTGGTACTTTATGGCCCATAAATTCTTGTGGTCTAGTATATTGGGGATATTCTTCTGTTCTTATTTTTTTACCATCAATCTCTATTTCTGACCAACTTTCATTTTTACTAGAATGATCCTTCCCTAACACTCCAGGTAATAATCTGGATACAGCATCTATTATTACCATAGCTGGTATTTCCCCACCAGTTAAAACATAATCACCAACTGAAAGTTCTTCATCAACCATATAATCAGAAATTCTTTGATCCATCCCCTCATAATGTCCTGCAATTAAGACTAAATTATCTAATTTTGCCAATTCTTCAATTTTTTTTTGATCAAGTTTTTTACCCCTAGCCGACATTAAAATTATTTTTTTATTTTTGAATTTTTTATTTTCTTTTTTAATTTTTTCCAAAACATTAAACACTGGTTCAACTCTAATAAGCATTCCTACATCACCACCAAATGGTTTATCATCCACACTTCCATAATTATCAATCGCAAAGTCTCTTAAATTGTGGATTTTAAGATCAATTATTTTATTTTTAATTGCCCTTTTAATAATGCTTTCATCAAAAGGGGACTCGAACATTTTTGGAAATAGAGTTACTACATCAATTTTCATGATATTCGTTGAACCATTTCTCTGTAATCAATTATTTTATTTTTTATATCGTCTGGAGTTGTTTGGATATCAAAAATGTTATCCATCTCATCCATTACATTTTGTAATTCAGGGATAACACCACCACAACCACTAGACCTTTGAAACTGATGATGAAATTCACCCTGGATTCCTTTTTCTCCCTTATCTTTATTTCCTAAAAACGTTTTACGTATTTGTGTTTCTGAGGGTGGAAAGCTTATATCTTTTATTCTATTTTCTTTCATGGCATATTTTATCATTTTTTGTTTTGCGCTATACTCATATTAATATGACATCAAAAAATAATTCAAAACCGGTTGCTGTTATCGTTATTCCTACCTATAATGAAGCCGATAATATCGGTCGGATGATTGAGTATCTTAACACTAAGACTTTTGTTGATATTAAAAATAAAAAAGAAGGACTCGAAGATGATTGGCAAATGAAAGTTGTTGTTGTCGATGGTAATTCACCTGATGGCACTGGTAAAGTAGTTGAAAAAGAAGCCAAAAAATATGCCAACACTTATCTTTATACTGAAACTAGTAAGGATGGTATCGGAGCTGCTTATCTTAAAGGTTTTAAATATGCCCTAGAAGAACTTAAGGCTGATTTTGTTTTTGAATTTGATGGTGATTTTCAACACCCACCAGAGACTATTCCTGTTATGTTAAAAGCTATGGAAGATGGTTTTGACTATGTTATTGGCTCTCGTAAGATTAAGGGTGGTTCTAACCCCAAAGGTTGGGGTTTTAAACGAGTTTTTTTTAGCGAAATAGGTGGCCTAACCGCTCGTTTTATGATGTTTTTCCCTTTCAAAAACTTTTTTAAAGTTACCGATCCTACCACTGGTCTAAAAGTTACTCGTGTTAAAGGTTTCATTGATAAAATGGATCTTGATTGGAAAGGAGACAGGTTACTTACTAAAAGTTTTGGGTACAAACTTCAACTTCTTTTTGAAACTCTCAAAATGGGCGCTAAATTCAAAGAAGTCCCTCTTCAATTTCATGTTCGTAATGCTGGTGAGTCAAAAATTGAAACTAAAACTGCTAAAGATATCTTTAGAGTTGCCTTTTTACTTCGTTGGTATGATGATTTCACTCAAAAATTTCTAAAATTTGGTACTGTTGGTTTTAGTGGCTTTTTGGTCAACGCTTTATTTTTAAATCTATTTTCTCGTGTTTTAGGTAAACCTTGGCCATGGACACTTTCTGCTGAAATTTCCATTATTACTAATTTTATATTAAATAATATTTGGACATTTAAGAGTCAAAAAATATCTGGGCAAAGCAATGTTATTAAAAAATTCTTCCAATTTAATGCTAGTTCTGTTGGAGCTATAGTTATCCAAACTATTTTTGGTACTTTAGCCGAAATTTTATTTGGACCAGACCATAAAACACTTTATTTAGCCGTCATTATAGTCTTTTTGGTTTTGCCATATAACTGGTTCATGTACAACACTTTTATCTGGAGAAATAAGAAAAAATAATTATAGTAAAATACATTTAGTTATAAATTAATTTAATTTGATTATGAAAGGTATAGTTCTTGCTGGTGGTAGAGCCACTCGTCTTCGTCCTCTAACTTCAATTACTTCTAAACAACTTCTCCCGGTTTATAACAAACCAATGATTTACTACCCTATTGAAACTTTAATAAAGACAGGGATTAAAGATATTTTAATTATTATTGCTCCAGACTATTCTGGTCACTTTTTAAACCTTTTAGGAGACGGTAAAGAATTTGGTGTCCATTTTAGTTATGCTGTTCAAAAAGAACCCAAAGGTTTAGCTGATGCCTTTATTATCGCTGAAGACTTTATTGGTCAAGATAATGTCACTATGATTTTAGGTGATAATATCTTTGATCAAGATTTTTCTAACGAAATTAAAAACTTTAAATCAGGAGGAATGGTTTTTGCTAAACAAGTTGAAGACCCGCAACGTTTTGGGGTGGTTGAATTTGATCAAAACATGAAGGCTATTTCTATTGAAGAAAAACCTAGCAACCCTAAAAGTAATTACGCTGTAGTTGGTCTTTATACTTATGACAATCAAGTTGTTAGTATTGCTAAAAACCTTAAACCATCAGAAAGGGGTGAAATTGAAATCACTGATATTAATAAATTTTATTTAGAAAAAGGTAATCTTCAAGTCAATGTTTTTGACAGTCTATGGGAAGATGCTGGTACTTTTGATAGTCTTTTGCATGTCAGTAATATGATGGCTCAAAAGTTTCAAAAAGAAAATCCTCAAAAGTAAATAAATGTCTTTTTCTCAAAATTTTATTAAATCATCGACCCTAGTTAAACAATTACTAGATATTACTTCTATTGATAATAATGATTTAGTCGTTGAAATTGGACCAGGTAGGGGAATCATTACCCAAGAATTGATTAGATTAGCTAAAGAAGTAATTGTCATTGAAAAAGATAGGACTTTAATTCAATCTCTTAGGACTAAATTTGACCATCAAACAAATTTAAAAATTTTTAATCAAGATTTCCTAACCTGGTCTCTCCCATCAACTTCTTTTAAAATTTTTTCCAATATTCCTTTTGATATTACTGCCAAAATTGTTGATAAATTATTAAAATCAAAAAATAAAGCTAGTGAAATTTATTTCATTATGCAGTTAGAAGCTGCTGATAAATATTTAATAGGTAATGATTTAAATACTCAAAATTCTATTCTTCTTTCTATTTTTTATGATGCTGAAATTTTAGGTGATATTGATCGCACCGCTTTTACCCCTAAGCCTCAAGTTGATATTGTTTTTACTAAATTTACACTTCTCCCAAACCCATTAATTGATCCTCGTTTATATCCACAGTTTCGTGATTTTGTTATTTTTGGGTTTAATCAATGGAAATCAAATATGTTCGAAATTTATAAAAAGATATTTTCCTATGATCAGTTCAAAAAAATTAATCATCAATTAAAAATAAATGATCTTAAACCTAGTCAATTGAATATTGATCAATGGCTTAAATTATTTGATATTTATCAAAAATTTGTCAGTCAAAACAAAAAAGATTTAATCGATGGTTTTGAAAAAACTTATATAAAAAAAATTAGAACTAAGAATTACTACTAAACTTACTCCTTTTCTTTTTTATAAAATAGCAGTATAAATAACTTATTACAAAAATATCAAGAACATGCGTTCTTTTTTATATATGTTTGTAGTACCCTAACATTTAGTTTTGGAAGAGGTAAGTAAATATGTTGCATTCGATCACCAGTGAACGGTTCGGTTTTTCAGGGAGGATAATTTCTTGAAACTTTAAATTTTTAGAAGTTTAACCTTCATCTTGAGTTGTTGCTTACGACAAACCGACAAATGCAAGAGATTAACGCTCAAAGGTCTATTTCATTAAAACAGAATAGAAGGCAATCGCAAAAAAATGCGAAACAAAGCTTCCTCATTAGGAAGATCGCGCTCCTAAATTTTCATTCATGAAAGTTTGAGCCTTTTTGCAGCAAAGACTGCGGAACCCGATGATCTCTACTGACCGACACTTACCTCTTCTAATTCAAATAGCTTCCGGGCCTAAGACCTTCACTTTGCAGCAATGCGCAACTTGAACCTTAGGCCCCTTTTATTTATTTAATATTATTTTCTATTTTTCTAAATTCTTCTTGATACTTATAAGGCACTATAAAGGTATATTCCTCAACTAATCCAGTTTTAATCATTTCTTTGTTTACTAAAGTTCCATCTTCCAAATATATATATCTCAATAATCTGTTGTAAACATCTCGATTGTCTTGACTTTCATCACTCTCCAATATCAATTTTTTGTCTTTTAAAATATCTTCTAATTTTTCTTTTGCCTCAATTGCTTTTAACCCTTTCATACTACTATCAGTCATTTCTGGAGCATCAATTCCAATTAACCTAACCATTTCGTTTTTATCCCCAATTTTTACCTCAATAGTATCACCATCAATTACTCGTCTAACTTCAATTAATTGGGAGTTATTAAATTTTTTAACAAATTCTGCTTTCTCAATCCGACTAAATTTTATTGCCCAAAATAAAAACAATCCCAACCCTATTAATAAAATCAACCAAATCTTTCTTTTCACACTTTAAATTTAACATAAAGTTTATTTTCAATCAGTTTGTTCTATTTTTATCATTTGTTCCAAGCTCTTTACTACATATTCTGTAGTTGAAAGTCCTTTGTATTCTTTTTTTGGTATTAATCCAGCCATACCTCTAGCCACTTTTGATATTGTTGACGGGGAAACTTTTATTTCTTCACTTATATCTTTTAAATTAATTCCACTATCTCTTCTTAAACTAATTAATAATTCTCTTGCTTCAGGGGCATTGTTGTCAAAGCAATATTTTTCATTCCAATCTCCCTTCTTACCCCCCATGACCTCATGATACTTAAATCTATTATCTTCACTAATATTTGGCAAAAATTCTTTATTCATAATTATTTTATTTTTTTAATTAAATTCATTGTTTCTGGATTTGTTATTTACTTCATCAATTATATCTTAAAACCTAAACATGTTAATATAATTTATATGAAAAAAATAATTACTTTCTTGTTAATTTCAGTATTCTTTATATCTTCTGCGAGTACTGCTTCAGCTAAAATATTAACCAGTAAAGACGGTGATATTAAGTTAGAAAAAAATGAAATTATTAACGACGATTTAATAATAGGTGCCAAAAATGTTACTTTAGACAACACTGTTAATGGAGATGTTTTTATCGGAGCTGAAAACACTACTATCAATGGCATTATTAATGGAAATTTACATATTGGATCAGGTATAGTTATTTTAACTGGTCAAGTAAAAGGTAATGTTTATTTAGGGTCAGGGGATCTTACTGTAACTGGGTCAAATATCAATGGTTCTCTATTGATAGGTGCTGGGACTGCTCTAATAGACAAAGATTCTACTATTAAAGGTTCAGTTTTTGCTGGAGTTGGCAAAATTACCATTGATTCAAAAATTGGTCGTAACCTTTATTTAGGTGCCGGCAATGCCTTTATTCAAGACAATGCCGAAATTGGTATGGATTTTTATTATGCCTACAATGAGAATGACAATAAAATAAGTATTTCCGATAATGCTGTTATTTCTGGTAACACTCATGTTAAAAAATATAACGTCAATACTAATACTGATTTTCAATCTGTAAAAAACCAACTTAAACCAATTAAATCTATGGTAACTTTTGTATCTCTTATAAGTTCCCTTATTATTGGGCTACTTTATCTTAAAATATTTAAAAAACATTTTACTGAGTCAGCCAATATTGTCTCAAAAGAATTTTGGAAAAGTCTTGGAATTGGCTTCTTGATCATCATAACTATTCTCCCAGCCATATTAATTCTTCTAATTACTGTTGTTGGTATCCCGTTAATTGGAATATTACTTTTAATATTAACCCTATTTATCTGTCTTTCTAAATTCGTTGTTAGTTTAAGTTTAGGAACTTGGCTCTCAACCAAATTTAAATGGCGTAAAGTTTCTACTTATTGGATTTTTGCCTTAGGTCTCATTGTTATCTATCTATTAAAACTAATTCCAGTTTTTGGTGGTATTGCTTCTTTTCTAATTACTTTATTAGGTCTTGGGGCTCTCACTATAAACCTTCTTCAAAAGAAACATTAATATTTTATTTCCCTTATCGGTCGCGCCCAGTTCTATTACGACAACTCACAACACGACCTAGAATATT